>Ga0208695_1001896_pt1 | contig 16300 bp, 11 predicted proteins | sample AD_UKC111_MetaG_FD_184449 | JGI IMG/M metagenome (GOLD analysis project Ga0208695, IMG submission 184449) | Active sludge microbial communities of municipal wastewater-treating anaerobic digesters from Hong Kong - AD_UKC111_MetaG (SPAdes)... | ecosystem: Engineered > Bioreactor > Anaerobic >... | reverse complement strand
TGTATTTCGCTACCTTGATGATCTTAGGCAACGAATACCAGGCGATAAACATCGAACTTCCAAATGCAAGCAGAACTGCCTGCCAGTCTTTCAATTCAAGAATACCCATTTTCTTTAAATTTAAATTCTACAATTCAAATGAACCCCGTTTATAAAACCTTTCCCCAAAGGCTTGTTTGTATATAAATAATTCAATGATTCAATAATTCAATAATTCAAAGATTCAAAGATTCAAAGATTCAAGGATTCAATATTTCAATAATTTTAGGATCAGGTTGTGTGGATTCTCCGGGTTATTGAGACATCTCTCCTTAAAAGTTGGCGGATTTCAGATATTTGATAAAGATGATGCTATGAAATGATCGCTGAATCTGAAGTCACTGTTAGTTGGTCCGGGAGAAGGAATCAGGAATACATATTTGTAAAGATCCCTGGCCGGTTTCCATAGCTCCGGCTACTCAAATTTCTCAGTTTTCATTCAATCTTTGAATCTTTGAAACTTTGAATCTTTTCAAATCTTCCCCCAGGCCAGCATCCAGGCAAACTTCAGCAGATAGATCTGTCTTTTAATCCTCGCAGGTTGCTTTATCAGCCGGTATGCCCATTCAAGGTTATGGTTTACCCACCATTCCGGTGCCCTTTTAACTGCGCCTGCATATACATCGAAACTACCTCCGAGACCCTGATATACGGCGGGATGGACATTCTGCATATCTTCAATAAGTTCCTCCTGTTTCGGAGAACCCATTGCAACAAATACCACATCGGGCTTGCGGGTTACAATATCATTCAACAGATCTATTTTTTCAGCTTCGTTTCTTATATAACCATTTCGATAATTGACAATGCTGATCTGAGGGAACTCTTTTTTTAATTTATCAACAGTTTTTTCTATAACTTCCTGCCTCGATCCTACAAGATAAAAGCTTTTGCTTCCATTAACCGATTTAATAATATCGAGCCATAATTCACATCCCGGTATTTTTATTGCATTTTTGAATCCCTTCTTTTTCAGAGCCCATACAGCGCCAATACCGTCACTGAATCCGATATGCTCATTGAAAAGGTCACGGGTCCTTTTATTTGCATGAAGAATTTTTTCTGCGTTGACCGCTATCAGGCTTTTCCTTTCAGAAAAGGCCAGGTCAATTGCCTCCTGCCTCGAAGCAAAACAATAAGTCTTTACTCCGTTGATATAAATGAAGTTCATTTTCCCTCTTTGGCAAGAAGGTATAACGATAATGCGTTAAACATGAATGCATTGCTCCAACGCATATATGATATTCTGTTTGTATATAATCTACTTTTCTGATAATAAAAATATCCCGAACTATCCTGCATATTGGAGACAGTCCATGCCAATACCTTTTCAGCAAGATCATTATGCTGTTCAATCTTCCCGGTCCTGCAAAGTGTAACGATCAGTTGGGCAGGACAATGGATATCGACCGGATATGTTTTATTATGGAAATATTTGGGCGTACCGCTATTTAAAAAGAAATTTCTGACATAATATCCAAAGCCTTTTTCGAATGTGTTATTAAATGATCCATCTCCTGTCATTTTCTGAAATGTATAGAATGCTTCCAGGTTATATCCTGTATGGAAGCTGTCGATCCACTTTTGAACATCCAATCCACCATAGTACCAGGAGCCATCGCCGTTCTGTGCTTTTGCACAGGCAGAAGCGCTTTCCTTTGCTTTTTCCAGCTGGTTTTTATCCCCTGTAAAAGAGTAACATTGACTCAAAAGTCTTGTACCGAGCAATGAAGCATTGTAAACCGTATCATTTCCCTTAAGTTGTGAATAGGAGAACAGGAAACCTTCCGAAACCTGAGTCCGGCACAGATCATTCAGAATGAAGTTTGCAGAGGATAATGCAATATTTAGATACCTCTCATCCTTTGTCGTTTCATAGGCGGTGAATAGTGCATCGGCTGCGAATGAGGTGGCAACAACAGTAGGGGTATTCTTGGGAAACAGAAATAATCTGCGGGCCTGCCAGTCGAAGTTGTAGCCCCATGATGAGTAGTGAGTAGTGAGTGGTGAGTAGTGAGTACTGAGTGGTGAGTGGTGAGTAGTGAGTGTTGAGTCGTGAGTATTGAGTGGTGAGCGAAGATTAATCAGCAAATCAGCCAAAAAAATGATTTTGTGTAAAAGATCTGGTTCGTTTCCAAATGAAGTATCTCCTTTCAGACGATGATATTTGAGAAGGTTACAGTAGCCTGAAAGAAGAAGGGCTATACCTTTTGGATTATATTCCTTGGTTATAAGAAATAATCTCCTGAAGTTGACCGGATTGCGTTTAAAGAGCTGGATCCATGCCAGTCTGGCAAGATCCCAATTCTTAAGTAAAGGGAGTGCCTGGAATACTTTTGAATTAAGGCCATCGTAAGGATCCCATCCCTTGTAATCTTCCTTTTCAATGTAAGCTTTTAAGGATAAGAGGCTTTTATGTATAAGTTCTATATTCAAAATTGAACTTCAATTTTTAAGAATATATCCTTCTTTACCTTTGTGTTATCCTTCGAGCACTTTGTGGTAAAAAGAATTTAACCGCAAAGGTAACTAAGGATATCACAAAGGTTCTCGAAGTAATGTTTATAGACCTATCGGTTGCCCTGTTTTAATTGATTCCAGAACTGCAAATGATGCCTTAGTAACTGCAACAATTTCATCAAAAGGTATAAGTTGTTTACCATCATGTATGCTCTGCAGGAATTGCTCCATCATCTGTTTCTGACCTTTATCCTGATTGAAAAGCTTTTTTGATGTTTTCCTTCTGCCATAAATCATTGCCTTCTTAAAGTTTTCAATTACCCCTGCAGCACCTGATTTGAATACTTCCACATACTCTTTTGGCATCGATTTTGGTCCGTTTGCATAATATGCAACAATGCCGGTCGACCCGTTCTCAAATGAGATATTAATGTTGACAGTGTCGTTTTTATGTTCAGGATCAGGAAGGGCAGTAGCGAATACGCTTAACGGCAGGCTTCCGTTCATCCATGTCAGGTAATCAATAAAATGGCAGGCTTCCCCGATTATTCTTCCACCTCCGAGTTCCATATCCTGTATCCATGTATCTGCCGGAATCTTTCCTGCATTAATCCGGTAGAGCATGGTCATAGGCCCGGATCCTATATGTTTTTTTAACATTGTTGAAAGCGGACTAAAACGACGGTTATAACCAACCATTAATTGGGGTGTGCGGTGTGCGTCGAGCGGCACGCGGGATTCAAGTTCAACTTCCAAGCTCTGAGCCCTTAGCCCTGTGCCCTTCGCCCTTCGCCCTGTGCCCTGAGCCGCTTCTATTATTTTATCCAGTTCAACTTTGTTAATGCAAAGAGGCTTTTCGACGAATACGTTTTTGCCGGCTTTCAAGGCTTTTATAACATAATCTGCATGGGAGTCGTGGCGTGTGGCGATGAAAACAGTGTTGATTTCGGGATTTTGGAGGATCTCATTTTCATCTGAGGTACAGAATTCAAAGTCAAACCTTTCGGCAACACGTTTTGAGGTAGTGCCGGTATTAGTCAGGACTCCTTTCCTTGTAATGATCTTCCATTTCGGAATATTTGGAAGAAGGTTTCCCTGGGCGTAGCTCCCCGCACCGATAAATGCAACATTTATTTCGGCTTCAGGTATCGGTTCATTGATTACAATTCTTTTTCCCTCCGTAACAGGTTTATTTATATCATACCGGATAATGATTCCCAGGTAAGGTTCCGTCTTGTTAACTATCATATCGTATGCCTTTGGGGCATCGATAAGATCGAATTCATGCGTTGTAAGGTAGTCTATATCAATTTTACCCTCAGCGATTAATTGCTGGAATGCTTCCATATTTCTTTTTTCTGTCCAACGGACATATGGTAGAGGATAATCTATTCCTTTTTCCTCATAATTAAGGTCATAACGGCCCGGCCCATAGGAGCAGGACATAAGCAACTCTAGTTCCTTTTTGTACCAGTAGGGGTCACGATCAAAGGCAGCAGGAACTGCTCCGAGGATTATCACCTTACCTTTCTTCCTGGCAATAGCCCCGGCAAAATTTATCGGGTCAGTACTGTCAGTGGCTGCTGCAATTATTACAGCATCAGCACCGTTTCCGCCTGTAAATCCAAGTATCTGAGCTATAATTCCGGGAGTGTCCCTGGTCATGGCAATATCTGCACAGTGTTTCCGTGCAGTATCAACTGGAGAGGAACTGACATCAATTCCCAAGACTCTTACGCCTGACGCTTTAAGGATTAAGCATGTTAGTTGGCCGAGCAGACCAAGGCCAATTACTGCGCAGCTTTCACCGATACGAAGATCAGCCTGACGAACAGACTGCATCGCGATAGCGCCAAGAGTGTTATAAGCAGCCATTTTCATGTCAGCTTGTTTATTGAGCTTAACACAGAGATTTACAGGTACTGAAACAATTTCGGCATGGTTTGCATATCCGGCTCCGGCACATGCAACAAGGTCACCTGTTTTAAATTCAGTGACATTTTCGCCGACACCAATGACTTCACCAGCAGATGAATATCCAAGAGGGGAATAAGCTTCCAGTTTCTTTGTAACGGCACGATATGTCTGTAACGGGCCTTGTTGTTTTAGCACCTCTAATACTTGTAAGACCTGTTGCGGCTTTTCCTTTGCCTTGCCAATTAAGGATTTACGTGCAGCGTTAACGGTACTTCCCTCAGTGCCTGCGCTTATGAGAGAATAGTGGTTTTTCACAAGCACCATATCTTTCCCCAAGGCAGGAGCCGGGACCTGTTGAGAGGTCATTTCACCAGAACTTAGTTTTTGTGTCAATTGTAACATGGGTAGGTTTTATCTACAAATTCTCTAAACCATAATTCAAGGGTTAAAAGTTGATAAATTCTATAAGCATTATCTTCCTTTCCAGCCCGATCCTTTTCAATGATATCCTTTACATAATCGGCATTTAAATAACCTCTTTTCTTAATATTCTCCATTGAAAGTAAATCATCTACATAATCTTTCAGGTCGTTTGATATCCATGATCTTATGGGAGCTCCGAATGAGGCTTTAGGCCTGTAAATGATCTTGTCCGGTAAATATTTCCTGGCTGCTTTTTTTAGAATGTATTTGCTTTCTTTATTCCGAAATTTAAATTCTCCGGGGATTCCCATCCCAGTACTTATTACATCCTTATCTATGTAGGGAACTCTTACCTCTACTGAAGCCGCCATTGATGATCTGTCAGTATAAGTAAGGTTAAGACCAACCATGAACATATTTATGTCGGTATAGCACATCTGATTAATAATATCTTTTTGATATTTTTCATTGAAAATCCTGGCATGGTCTATTATCAAATTGTCGACTTTATCGTCATGATTATTATTAAGCAGTTTTTTAAGTTCTTCATGAGAATAATATGAATAACTCATTCTGTAAGCTTCATCAAAAGGAAGGTTAGCAAAAGATATGAATTTTTTGGACCAACGGGATAGTCGAAAACCCTTACCCAAAATTCTTACAGGTAAATGGGCTACAACCAACTCGAGTATCATTTTAATGAATCCAGGATAATTTTTATATTTTTTTGCTATAAGTAAAGCTTTCATTTTCCTGTAGCCAAAAAAAACTTCATCAGCCCCCATACCGGATAAAACAACTTTTACGCCCTTAGCTTTCAGGGCAGAACACATCAGAAAAGTATTAATAGCAGCAGGATCGCCGATTGGTTCATCCAAAGATTTTACTATTAATGGAAGAATTTTTATTATATCAGCATCAATAAGAATTTCATTATAATCAAAGTTGAATTTCCCGGATAAGAATTTTGCAAATTTTTCATCAGATGGCATACGCTCAATCCTTTTGTCCTTATTTGCTGTAGCAATTGTGTACGTAGACAGGTTTGGATTATATTTTTTTGCGACTACAGATATTAATGACGAGTCCAATCCTCCGCTCAGAAATGAACTTACAGGTACATCGGCAATAAGGTGACGTTTTATGGATTCATCAATTACCTTTCCCAATTGTTTTATTAGAACATCCTCTTTTTCAGAAATAATACTCTCTTTTAATTCCCAGTATTTGTGGATTTCAAGGTGATTATTAGCATCTATTTTTAAATAATGTGAGGGAGGAAGTTTGAAACAATTTTCAAACATCGTGTTATTTCCAGGTATCCAGAGGTAGTTCAGGCAGGCAGTTAATGACTTTATGTTTATTGTTCTGTTAAAATCCGGAACAATTAACAATGTTTTTAATTCTGATGCAAAAGCAAAACCTTGCTCAGTACTCGTATAAAATAATGGTTTTATTCCAAAATGATCTCTTGCAGGGAAAACTTCATGGGATGATTTGTTATAAACAGCAAATGCAAACATTCCAATGAAAAAATCCAGGCACTTCTCCCCATACTTTATTAACATATCGAGTACAACCTCCGTATCTGATTGAGTAGTATACGACACTCCATTCAAATGAGTGGATCTGAGTTCTTTGAAATTATATATTTCCCCATTGAATATAATAACAAAATCACTTTTTTGCATGGGTTGGTTTGCAGCCTCAGAAAGGTCGATTATTGATAAACGTTGATGAGCAAGGGAAATATATTCATCATACCAGACAGACTGATTATCCGGGCCTCTGTGTTTCTGTATAATATTAGCTTGTTCAGCCAATAGATTCTTATTATTATAACCTATAAATCCTGCTATACCGCACATAATATTAAATCAACATTTATTAAATCATCTCTCTGATAAAATTTAATCTATGTTATAAAGTCTTCTATAGAAATCTAAATAGAATTCATATGAAGGCATGTCATGTTTTTCCAACTCGATATCACCTGATAATACTTTTTTAATTTTTGAATATAAATCAGATGAATTTCTGTTTTCAAAAACAATGGTACCTTTAGGCCGTTGAATTGCATCAGATGCGATAACAGGTATTTTTTTATATAAAGCCTCTCTAATTGTTAAAGCATCTCCATCTGTCAGTGTTGGCCGGATAACAATATCTGACGACTCTATAAGGGCAAGAAAATCAATTGTATTAGGATAAATCAGAATATAATCTTCAAGCTTATCTTTCTTTACAATGTCAGAATATTTCAAATATATTTGATTACTTTTTCCTCTTAATGACGCGACAACAAAAACTATGGTAAAATTCTCCGCATTTTCCTTAAAAAGTCTAGCTGTTTCAATGCATATATCTAATCCATATAGGTCCTTATTATTAATTAAATCGAGTCGATAGGCATTTGCTGAAATTATCTTTCTCTTTTTTTCAAACAGGTTTCTAAATTCTTCAGGCATGTTATTTCCCTTTTTTGAAATATCAGGGATAAAAGCTGGCATGTAGTAAGTAGATGACTTCTTTAGATTAAAAAAACAATCATATTCTTTATTAACATAAACCACCTTATCTGCGAACTGAAGGCAAAATTTAGTTGTTATAAAATCAGCACGTAATTTTCTGAAATATTTCCAGGAATGAATTGTTACAACTATCCTTCTTCTAAAAATTTTCGATGCTAAAATGTGCATACATCGAAGCCACCATACGGGAGTGTGAATATGAACAATATCACAACTTTTAATTAGTTTAAAGTATTTAAGCAGCGAGATTGAACGAATATTATCGGTCTTTTGATTCCATTCTTCAAGTGGGGATTCATCAAGAAAAATATTCTTATTATATCCATTTATTAGTGATTCAATCCTTAAAATATTTTGATTAATACCACCCATAGAAGAATATGGCCCTATTTGTAATATAGTTTTCAATTAACTTTTTTTAAAAGATTTATTGATAATTAGTCGAGCTAAATAGTCGATCCTTAATAAATCAGGTTTGATAATATTTTAACTGCAACTGATATTTCCAGAACAGTTTTTCGAAAAGCACATTTAAGATGCTGATAACAGATTCACGGATTTTCCGCAACATCTTCATTATATTGAATGCTGCTCCGGCCATTAGTGTGTTAATCATATCACCTTCAACACCTTTGAGGTAATTTCTCAGCATCCGATGATCTTGTTTTATATGTCCGATAACTGGTTCTATCGATGCTCTTCTTCGGAACCGCTCTCTTTCTTTTCTTTTCTGGTAAGCGGTTTTGCCTTTTCCTGAACCTGGTATCTTAATGTTGACTCCCAAGATACTTTTAGGTCCCTTACAACCTCTGTCAACAAGGGCTGTTTCAGGTAACCTGCCGATGAGATCTTCGACCTGTTCAAGCTGTGGCTCAATAGCATGTCCATCGTAAATATTCTCTTCAAAGGCCATGGCACCAACAACTATTCCGCTTGTTTTCGTTATGGCAAAGCAGCTTTTGTTGCCGAACTCGTACTTCTTATGCTCCTTGCCCTTTGAGATACATTTTACTTCCGGTGCATGAAAACTGTATAACTTATTCCTGTCGTCCCTTTTCTGCCCAAGGACAAGAAGGTATAACCATAACTGTTCATCATAGCTTCTTAACCTGTCAACTTCATCAAGATTGCGTTCAATGTCTCTTACCAGACGGCCGGCAATGGTTTTCAGCTTACGGGCTGCAGCATTCGCCTTCTTCATCCTTTTTGGATGCTCCCGGAACCGCTGGTCGATCATGAGCTGCTTGACTATCCGGGTATAACGTTGTCTTAACTTTATGTTCTCTTTATCAGCTATTTTCAGACATCCTTCTATTATCTTTTTATGAAGCTTGGAATCGGTCGGGAATGTTATGTTTTTCTCCTGGACTGTGGTGTCAATCAGTATCTCCTTCTCATGGACTTCTTTGGAATCGAACAGGCTTATGCTGAGCTTTAATATTTTCTGTGCTCCCTCTTCTCCGATTCGTTTACGGAAGTGAACAAAGTCACTCGGATCATATGGCTCTTCATATTGAAAGTAAACTTCCCCACAGAAGTATTGCCAGTAAGGATTCTCAATCCATCGTGCTACGAATGTCTCATCGCCAAGATTATACATTTGTTTAAGCAACATGCTTCCAACCATCTTCCTTATAGGTACCGCCGGTCTCCCAAGCTCAGGGTAATAAACGGAGAACTCTTTGTCGACCATTTCCCAGTCTATTTTCTGAGCGAGAAGTACAAGTTCATGCTTCATATTTATCACGTTAACCAGTGGAATATGGAAGACATTCAGTTGCGGATTCCTCGGAATTTTTCCTTTCATTTTGCAAGGTTTTTATCGAATTTACTGATTACCTTGCAGATAATCAAAATATGTTATTAATATTACTTGTTAATAATCAACAGATTAGGCACTTTTTAAGGATCGACTAAATAGAGTCGTCTTCCAAAAATCATTAAACTGATAGATTTAATTGTCCTTCTGTCGGTGTGTAAAAAAATGACAAAATGATTGGTATTCCGGTCTTATTTTAGTCTTTTCTACATCTTGAAAGTTCCTGTTGACATTATAATATTAATCATGTCAACCTCAAATTGCATGGATTAGCATCTCATCGTCAGATAATAGCACCTATTATATCTGACATCCTGTCTATTTCCCAGTTTGCTTTTTAGTGGGCTGATTCCTTTTTTTCAACATTGATAATCTTACTCTAATGTTGCAAACAACTTTATATTCTATTGCAGGAATTGCATTTTGACCCTTATTGTTAAAGTTCTCATAATCATCTATAGAATATATTCCTTAAGATATTGAGCAGTGGTGTTTTTAATGGAAAAATTCTTTCTTCCATACTCGTATGCTTCTTGAATGACTTTTTTAAAATCTTGTGAGTCATATTCTTTGATTATTCTTTGAATTTGTGCTGAACAATCTTTTATATCAGCATGTTTAAAAAGCCATCCATATTTGCCATTTTTAACGATTTCTGATGGACCTTCTTTATCAGAAACCAAAACTGGTAATTTTGCCGCCATGGCTTCAATAACCGTTAACCCGAATCCTTCAGATAAAGATGGTTGGACAAGAAGATTGTATTCCTGCAAGTGATTGTAAATATAATTCCTGTCTTTTAGTCCAAGAAATTTGACCTTTTTCTGAAGTCTATAATTCATTACCAGTTCTAAAATATATTGATAAGATGGTCCCTCTCCTATAAAATCAATACAAACATTTAGTATGCCTAATTCGTTAATTAGAATATTAAGAGCTTTGATAAGTATATGCTGACCTTTAATTTCGTGGTCAAGACGACTTACCTGAACGATTTTAAACACTCCAAAATCGTAGTTTCTCTTTATTGGTATTTTATCGAAATCTATTCCATTATAAATTACTTTGGCTCTGATATTGTGTGATTTATATAGATCGTCTTTAACGGTCTCAGAGATTGCAAACACCCGTTTGTAAGTCTTAATTATTTTATCGGAAATGTTAGTGGAATGTGCTGTAAAAACAAGATTTCTTTTAATTAAAATAATTCTGGCAGCTGATACATGATGACAGTGAATGGCATCAGGCCATATTCTTAAGAGCAATAAATTCAATTTAATTACAGGAATTATATTGCGGCTTTTTTCTTTCCTGTTAAGTCTATAAATTGTTACCCTTCTATCTATTTTTGAAAGGTTTGTAATATTTATTTGATCATTGAAAATTATTAGACTTAGATTGTTAGTTGATACCTGGTCATTTATAATATCTACCAGCATGGTTTCGGAACCACCAGTTTGCAATGACATTATAAAATGGACTATTTTCATCCCAAAAGTGTTCTTTTTAAATACGTATATCCCAGAAAAAGAAAATAAGTAATTGGGCCAAATAGTTTAAAATTTAAGATAGAAAATGTAAATCTTTCTAATGACTTTGGTAATAATTTTATTAAATCACGATTCTTATTAATCTCGTTAATTGATAATCCGATTAAGATTGCTGTCTTTATCTTTTTATTCAGATAAATTTTAAGGCCAAAGTGAATATAATCATTTTTATACCAGTTAATAAAAATATTCAAATAATTATAGGTATTCCTCAAACTAATCTTATTGTTTAAAGTGGCTTCTTTAGTAGCGGAATCTTTTCTTCCACGCTCTCTGTCCACAGCAATCCAGGGTATATATAGTTGTTTTTTATTCTTCCTTATTATTCTATACCAATTTAGTGACTCATAAATTCGAAATTCCTCTATAAAGGGTAACCCTTCAAAACAGGATGGCTGAATAATATGCAAAAAATCTCCAGTTACTTTCTCTGAAAGCCAATCTTGATAATTATATTCATATAATGATTTTGGCAATATAGGATCTCCCTTGCGATCGCTCACTAAGAATAAATAGTGCATATAGCCAGGATTTTGAAGAATAAAAGAGTCAATATTAGATAATGAATCATTCACAAGTTGATCATCACTATCCAAAAATATAATATACTCTCCATTAGCTTGCTCTATGCCACGATTACGTGCAAAATTTACTCCTTTATTGTCTGTGTAATGAATCAGTTTAATATATTTTGACATCCCATAATTTGTCTCAATCAACTTGAGTGTATTATCATTAGAACCATCATCTATGACAATAATTTCATAACTTTTATAAACTTGGGATATGACACTATTTAAGCATCTTAGGATACAGTCGCTTCTGTTATAAACTGGAATTATAATAGAAAATCTTTTAGCTTCCATTTGAACGAAAGAGATATATTCTTTTATTTAATTTATATGCATAAATTGAATCAATTGGCGGCCTGAACATATGATGATCAGATAATATATATTTAATTTCCAATTTATACCCTTCTAAATAAAGCTTATTAAGTTGTTCTATATTAATATTCATATTATCATTTTTATTTACTTGTTGAACTCGGTTTAATTCAGTACCAATTAGACAACTGTAAATATTGCTATAGCTTTGACAGAATAGTTTTTTTTCTCTGCAATAACATGATAAATTCGCCTCGAATGTGTTTGGATTACTAAATCTTACTTCAGTCATTAACCTTGTGATAATCTCGCTATTATATATGTGACCATCAACTGAAAATGGATATGCCCATTCTTTATTTGGATGTTGGTCATTTCTATTCCATTTAAGAAAATTGTTTTGATTGATAAATTCTCCTCCATAAATATTTTTGCCAAACCTCAAGCTATATGAAATATCATAAGGCTTTTGTTTAATCATTCGGATAACTTCCGGATTAATTTCAATATTCCTGAAAAAAAAACTGTCGTCAGTTAAAAACATTACATTTTCATTAGTTCTAGATCTTAATATTGTTAGTAGTAATTTTTTGAAATCACTTTTAACCCATCGTTGATTATTATATTTTAACCACCAATAATAATTTCTCCAATATAATTTTAGATTTGGGCCAACAAAGCGATCATTTACGGTCTTTTCTTCATACCAGTTAATTGATGTATATAAATCTTTAAGCTTCTCATAACCTTTAAGATATTGAAGATTGGAGTATTTAAATAATATATTTATTTCTAATTGTCTATTAGTGTCAAGAGCATAAATACTTTCTAAAAGTTTTTCTAATTGAATTGCTCTGTTAAATGAAAATATGATTGTAGTTATCATAAATTCCAGAAAAATATAAGTTTTATTTAAAGATGGTGCGAATAATTGTACTAATTATGTTATTTGTAGATGTGGTAAATATCTGTTAAAAGGTAATATGGAGTTTTAATTAATGAAATAAAGATACCTTTAATACTATGAAATCTGGTAAAAGGTTTTTGGAAGGTGTTTCTAAGTTTTGCTCCATCATTAAAAATGTAATCTTTGCTGTATTGGCACAAAGTTGAAGTAATCTTGTATAATATAACTTTCTCATAAGCACCGTACCGCAAGTAAATCAGATTGTTCTCTATTTCATGAAGTTTGTTAAAACTGATTTTGCTTTCAACATTTTCCAGATAAATTCCAAGTGATTTTTCTATATATTCAATTTCATAATTATTTGCAATACGTATTTGGAGATCAAAATCTCCAGCGCATGTAAATTGTTCATCAAATAAACCTATATCATCATGTATTGATTTTCTCCACATTGGGAAACAGGTAATTATACAAGATTTAAAAATCTCATTTCTTTTAGATATTTTATGCTTATTGCTATAATAGCGGTAGCCTTCAGTTCCATAATGATCTGTACCAATAATATCACCAACCACCAATCCGCACTGTGAATTTTTATCTAATATATCAGCTTGGAGTACAAGGCTGTTTGCAAATCTAATATCATCGACATTCCAAATCGCGCAATATTTGCCCTTTGCCATTCTAATTCCACGATTCCATGTAGAATATAATCCCTCTCGCTTTTCAACAACTATATGCACAAAATACTTCCTATTCCTAATATTTGAATTAATTATTTTTAATTCATTCTCGGTAGGGGCATTATGTAACAAGAGAAACTCACATTCATTTTTGTTGATAATTTTTTCAACGGCTTCAAAATAACCCTGAAGATACCTTTCACACTTAAAAAGAGAAGTAATAACTGTTACTTTGATATTATTAATCATAAAAAAATACCCTTAAGATGTTTGGTGAAAACACTATGCATTTTGCTGTTTTATAGCATTTTCTGAATCAAGTTCCTGAATTATTGTAAAATATAATAAGGTTGGTAGAATCCAGAAAGAACCATTTGCAATTGTAGAGCTGGCAAATGATAATACAATCAAATTAATTATCAGAAACACAAACATTACTAATGCCATTATGGATCTAGAATACATATTAATATCCAGAAAAAGAAATTTAAAATACAATAAGACATATATAATGGTGCCAACAATACCCAGTCGAATAAATAATAATGACCAGGCATTATCGGAAGTATCTAATTGCACAAATTGGCCTTGATCATTACGTAAACCAGTTTTGAATATTCTAGGGAAACTTTCCTCTGTAATGTTTCCTATTCCAAAAATTGAATATTGGATTCTATGAGAAACATATTTGAAACGTTCAGCAATATGTAATGCCCTGAAAGACAGATTTCCTGATACATTTCTTTTACTTGTGTCAAGTTCCTTAAGATCCATATAGGCTTCATTAAATCTTTCTTTAATAAATGGACTGGCAAATACGATCCAAATAAATGTCACAATAATAGACATTGTTAAAAGAGACTCTTTAAATGTCTTTCTCCTCTTTATTAAAATTATAAGAGCCAGAGAAATAATTACAGCTATTATAAGTGACCGGATCATTGATATAAGAATTCCAGCAGCAAGAATACCTATTATAATGATTTTCCATTTCAATTTTAATTCGAAATAATCAAGAAAAACCAAAAACATAAAGAAGATACTGAAAGTTGAGGGTATTGCACCTCTGCTGAATGTCATACCTGTTAATAATCGCTCTTCACTTTTTCTAAGACCCAATATTTCTATTCCAAACGTATACTCTGTTATTGAAATCAAATTAATGAAAAGCGTTGCAGTAAGCAGATAAATTAATAATTTCTTTATTTCTTCTTTCGGGATATAATAGAAAATCCAGAAGCAGGTCAGGAACAGCCAATGTCGTGATGTTTTAATAATTGAAAGAAGATCAATTTTATTTATAAAAATGTCGACAAAAATTGAGAGCAACAGGAACAAGTAAAAGAAAAGCAGATATTTGTCAAACGGTCCGCTGGATAATTTTCCGTTCGTTCTAAAAAGAATTCTTAAACTTAGTGCCAGGTACAACAACAAACCTGAATCAGAAACATTATGTTGTACAGGGAAATTTGACAAATTTGTTCCTGCACCTAAATAATTGGTCGTCAATAAAATTATGCCAAATAATACCCATGTGTATTTCCCCTTGAGAAGAAAAAATAAAAATATCAGTAAAAATATTACATCCATATTAATATATTACTTCAGATATCCTTTACAGGCTTTAGTAATAGAATACGGGTCTTAAATTGTTAAAAAACAGGATATGTTAATTTTATACTGCTAAATGATTAATAAATTCCTTATCTCAACCTATAAATACAGTATTAAGTATTCGGTTCAAACCAGGCAATGTGCTAAAATATCTGTCCAGGTCAGATTGACTGATAAGTTGAAGATTCCGGACAAGCAATATTAATACGCAAATGTTTGTAACTGGATAAATAATTATATCAAATAAACTTGTTTTAATGAAATATCGTAAAATCAAACTGATAAAAAGACTGGTAAATCCCAAAACCAACAATTTTAGAAAATAAAGTCGCTCATCATAGTATCTTATTTCGAGATATTTTTTTTGATAATAAATACAAAGTGCAAAAGACACCAAGTATCCTCCAAGATTTGCTATGATAATTGTATATAGTCCAATAAATTTATAAAGCCCCATAAAAAGTATCGTATTTACTATTACTGAAAATGACTGAATTACTATTGTTTTTCCTGCTTTGTTGCTTGCAACTAGATATTGATAAACAGGTAAAACTGGAAACGAAAATATCAATACAATTACTGTTAAAGTGATGACAAAAACAGATGCCTGTTCATTGTTCTGAACTCCTAACCAAAGTTTAATAAGTATTGACAGGATAAAAGCCATTATCAACGAGACGGGAATAACAAAAAGCTGAAGTTTTTTATATAAATCAAATAATCTGGTTTTAAGGCTTTCGTTTTCTTCATTTTTAGCTATAAAAGGCAATAACGGATATATTGCTTTAGAGAAAATGCCATTTACTTGACCTTTAACCTTTAATCCGATTTCATATAGGCCTACGGCACTTAATCCGATGAAATTGGATAATAAAATTTTAGAAAACGGTTCAAACAAAAATCCAACAATCCCGGCTAAATATATTTTAACTCCATAGGATATTTGTTTATTAGCCACTCTCCGGAAATCACGCCTAAAATTACTAAGATCTAATCTGCCCCAAACACTCCTGGATATTATAAATAAAATGATAAACCATATAATTGAAGCTGATAATGCCATTACCCCAATACCGGGCAATTTTCCACCCAGCTTAACAATAATGATAATACCTGTCCAAAAAACAACACTATAGATGAATTGGCAAATATTTGTAATATGTATCTTTTGGAGTGCATCAAGAATTGCCGTATATGTCTGACCAATTAGCAAAAATGCATTTGATAATATTAATAAGTAAAACAGATCTTTTGATTCAATTAAAAATTTTTCCGGGATTTTGAGAAAATCCCTGATTATTAAATTACTGAACAAGACAGCAATTGTACTTATTATCAGGATCAAGATTAGAAGTATGATCCATGTAACAGCAATATCAAGATCAGATTCTCTGCATTTACCTTGTTTGGCAATATAAACAAGCAGTGCGCTATTAAGACCAAAATTTACTAAAAAATTAAGGTTACCTA
>Ga0208695_1001895_pt1 | contig 16311 bp, 11 predicted proteins | sample AD_UKC111_MetaG_FD_184449 | JGI IMG/M metagenome (GOLD analysis project Ga0208695, IMG submission 184449) | Active sludge microbial communities of municipal wastewater-treating anaerobic digesters from Hong Kong - AD_UKC111_MetaG (SPAdes)... | ecosystem: Engineered > Bioreactor > Anaerobic >... | reverse complement strand
AAAGGAAATTGTGGCTGATAATTGGCGGTTTGCTTTTGATGGTAAGTCTCCTTCTCCGGTTCTGGCCGCTCGGCCCGGTCTTTAAAGAACCTCTTTCGCCCGTCCTTTTCTCAGAAGATGGTCAGCTCCTCGGCGCCCGGCCGGCCGCTGATGGTCAGTGGAGGTTTCCCCGCGGAAAAAAAATTCCTGAAAAATATTTTAAAGCGGTACTGGAGTTTGAAGACCGGCGCTTCTATCTTCATCCCGGTGTTGATCCATTAGCGGTGGTCAGAGCCGTCTGGCAGAATTTGAAGGCCGGTGAAGTCAAAAGCGGGGCCAGCACCATCACCATGCAGCTCGCCCGTTTAGCTGAGAAAAACAGCCGCCGGACTTTCGGACAGAAGATAGAGGAAGCAACTCTGGCTCTGAGACTGGAGTTCCACTTTAGCAAGAAGGAGATTTTATCACTATTTGCTGAGCAGGCTCCGTTCGGCCGGAATGTGGTCGGGATAAATGCTGCTTCCTGGTTTTATTTCGGACGCAGCCCGGAAGATTTAAGCTGGGCGGAGGCCTGCTTTCTGGCGGTTTTGCCAAAGAATCCTTCCCTGGCAGCTCAAAGTGAAGGTCTGCCAAAGCTCAAGTTAAAGCGAGACCGCCTGCTGTGGAAAATATGGCAGCATGGCTACCTGCCGGAACTTGAATACCGGCTGGCTCTGAGCGAACCGGTGCCAGCCAGCCTTAAACCGGTTCCCAGAGACTGCCAGCATCTCCTGGAAACACTGGCTAATGACCGTGGCCGGAAAACACCTTTCAATTCTTTCATTAATTATGATTTACAGCGGAGATTGAATCTGGCAGCTGAAGCTTATGGGGAAAAGCTGCTCAACCGTGGCCTCAGAAACCTGGCGGTCGTGGTCATTGATAACAAAAAGGAAGCAGTCACAGCTTATATCGGCAATATTGGTTCAGGGCGCAACTTTGATAGCGCTCAGTATGTAGATATAGCCCAGAGTCCAAGAAGCACCGGCAGCCTCCTTAAGCCTTTCCTTTATGGGCTAATGCTCCAGGAAGGCTGGCTGAGCCCGGAGATGCTTGTTCCAGATATTCCAACCAGATATGAAGGTTTTAGACCCAAGAATTTTGACCGCCAGTTCAGGGGAGCCGTGCCAGCCAGGACAGCCTTAGCCTGGTCTCTTAATGTGCCGGCCGTGAGATTGTTGCATCAGTACGGAATCGCTAAATTCAAGAATAAGCTGTCCCGCTGGGGAATGAATACCCTTTTCCGGCCGGCTGAAGATTACGGCTTAAGTCTGATTCTGGGAGGAGCTGAAGGGAAGCTTCTGGAAATAACCTCGATGTATGCCGAAATGGGCCGGCGGGCCATGGGAGTCAAAAGTGGCGGATCGAAAATCAGGCTGCTGCGGGATGAAGAGAAAATTCTTTCCGGCTTGAGAGAACTTAGCTCCGGAGCTGCCTACCTGACTCTTCTGGCTTTGACGGAAGTTAACCGTCCGGACGAGGAAGGCTTCTGGCGTAATTTTAGCTCGGCCCGCTGGGTAGCCTGGAAAACAGGAACAAGTTTTGGCTTAAAAGATGCCTGGGCGGTGGGAGTGACGCCGAATTATACCATCGGGGTCTGGGCGGGGAATGCCGATGGCGAAGGCCGGCCGGAAATAACCGGACTGGCCGCGGCAGCTCCCTTTCTATTTGAAGTGCTGGGCCTGCTGGATACTGGCGGCGAAATAACGGCGCCACCAGGTTCATTAAAAAGAATAGAAGTCTGTCAGGATTCAGGTTATCTGGCCACTGAACTGTGCTCTAAAAAGTCCAGCTGGGTGCCGGCGGAAAGTCATTTTGACCAGGCCTGCCTTTATCATCAATTAGTTCATCTTGACCAGCTTGGAAAGAACCGGGTTGACAGCCGGTTTGAATCAGTGGCCAGAATGAAACATCAAAGCTGGTTTGTTTTACCTCCGGTTCAGGAATATTATTATCGGACCTGGCATCCTGACTACCGGCCGTTACCGCCTTTGAGATCAGGGAAGAACAATCAGGTTGATGTGGCTGACGGGTCAAGAATAATGAACCTGGTTTATCCGGAGCCTGGCACAGCGGTTTTCATTCCAGTTGATCTCGACGGACAACCTCAAGAAGTGGTTTTTGAAGCTGTTCACCGGCAAAAGGAAGCGGTCATTCACTGGCACCTGGACGAAAACTACCTGACCACTACCAGGCATTTTCATAAAATAGTTTTAAATCCGCCGGCAGGGGAACACCGGTTGATTCTGGTTGATGGAGAAGGGCGGCGGCTGGTCAGGCAGTTTAAAGTTATGGGAAAAGCTGAGACCAAATTAAGCCAGTAAAATAATTACAGGTTGACCTGTTTTCAAGCTGTAATTATTTTCCAAATCTGTTAAAATCCCGAAATAAGAATTCTTAGTCGGGGAAGAGATTGGTTTTGACTGGTTGCCATGGAAACTGAAATCGAAAAAGCAAGCTGGTTAAAAAAATGGCTGATAGCTGGCCGCCCCTGGTCTCTGCCGGCCTCAGTCATTCCGGTAATTTTTGGCGCTTCCTTAGCGGCCACTGTTGGCTGGGTAAAACTTCAGGCCGGCCTGCTGTTATTATCTTTACTGGCCATGGTTTTTCTCCATCTGGCTGCCAATATGCTATCTGATGTGTTTGACTGGCAACGCGGCCTGGACCGGGAGATAACCCCGGTCAGCGGGGCAGTAGCCCGTGGCTGGTTGACTTCCAGGCAGGTTTTCAGAGGCTCGATGGTCTTCTTTATCACCGGTTCAGCTCTCGGGCTTATTCTGGTTTATCTCCGGGGTAAGCTCGTTTTGTATACCGGTCTTATCGGAATAAGCCTGGGTCTGGCCTATCCCTGGCTAAAAGCAGCGGCTCTCGGAGATCTGGCTGTTTTTATTGATTTTGGCTTATTAGGATCTTTTGGCTCGTGGGCAGTTCAAACCGGTCAATTTTCCTGGTTGCCTGTTATCTGGGCGGTTCCTCAGGGGATGCTGATTGCCGCCATTCTCCACGCCAATAACTGGCGGGATATTCTGACTGACCGGGAAAAGAAAATTTATACCATGGCCAACCTTCTTGGGAACAGGGGCTCGCGCCACTATTATGGAGTTCTGATTTTTGGCTCGATGATTTTAATGGCTTCCCTGGCTGTCATTCCCCGTTTTTTTGGACTTGACTTTCCTTCCTTGCCGCTGTCGGTTCTGATTGTGGCCTTTTCCTGGCCTCAAGGCTGGAAACTGTGGAAAAAAGCTACAGTTAAAAATGAAGGACAGGCGGGAGACCCGCTGGCTTTAATTACCCTCGACGGGGCAACTGCCCGTTATAATTTACTGTTCGGCCTGCTGGCCATTGGCGGTCTATGGCTTGATTATCTAATTGAGCTTTTAAACAAATAAAAAAGTCAATGGGGGAGAGATTTTTTTCTCCGGGTAGACTGTTACAGCTTTGAATTTATGATTGCATAAATATCGCCGATAACCGAAAATAATCTAATAAGAAGCTTTTAACCGGACAATAAAAAAGAGACAGGTCAGAATGAAAGACAAGCCACTGGCTGAAAGCCATCTCTACTGGCTGACTGTTCTGTCGGCGGCAATTTTCCCGCTCATTTTTTCTGGCTGGCTGCCGGCTGCCCTTGACTTCTGGTCGCTCTTTTCAGCTACTTTACTCGTGTTTCTCCTGGTTGCCTTATGGCTTGAGCCGGGCTTCAGCCGGTTAATTGCTGCCGATTTTCTTGGCCGGGGCTGGGGAAAAGTGGCTATCGGGGTAGCCTCAGCTATTCTGCTCTATGTTCTGTTTTATGCCGGGAGCCTTATCCTGCCCAAAATCATGCCGGGCGGCCTGGCTCAAATGGCTCTGATTTATGCTCTTAAGTCTGGTCAAAGCCAATGGCGGGTAGGGATTTTCCTGGCCTTAATCATCGGGCCGGGAGAAGAACTCTGGTGGCGGGGTTTTTTACAGCGGCACTGGTCTTCGCGCTTGGGAAGTTGGCCTGGTTTATTCCTGGTGGCTGGCCTATATGCAGCAGTCCATCTCACCTCCAGAAATCCAGTTCTTATCCTGGCCGCTCTCGTCTGTGGCCTGGTCTGGGGCTATCAATATTTAAAATTTAAATCAATCCTGGCCAACATTATCAGCCACGTTCTCTTTGATCTGGCCGTTTTTCTCTTCCTGCCTTTTTAAATGGGGTCGGGCCAGCCGATTTTCTTTATAATCAAATAGTTAGCCTGGTCCATCTTATAAAGGCCAAAGTGCCGACTCAATCTGACCAGTGCTCAGGGGAGACCAGTTCCTTCAAGCTTTTTCTCCTTTTGGGACGAGGACTATCTGCCGGATAACCAAGAGGCGTCAAGGCCACAGGCTCGGTATCTTCAGGCAGGCCCAGAATTTCCCTGGCTGCCTGCGAGTCAAAAGCGCCGATCCAGCAGGTGCCAAGCCCTTCATTGGCAGCAGCTAAAATGAGATGATCCATGGCAATGGCCGTATCAACTTCGGCATAATTTTTACCATCCCTTCGCTTCCAGGCCCTGGCCGGAATGGCCACCAAACAAATAACGAGCGGAGCCTGAACAAACCAGTCCCGGGCATAGATGCGTCTTAGCTCTGCTTCTCTACCCCTGGTCGAGATGACGATTATTTTATAAGGCTGTAAATTAGAAGCCGACGGCGCCAGCCGGGCTGCTTCCAGTATCCGGTTCAATTTATCTTCCGGGATGGGGTCGGGCCGGTAGGAACGAACACTGTAGCGCTGCCTTATAACCTCGTTAAACTCCATTGTTCCTCCTCCTTTTTATTTTGCTCTCTGACGGTAAAATTTTAATTCTTTATTATTCTATCATCAAAGACTATTGATGTTTTCACTGGCCGGTCAAGTTGAAACAGCAAAATTGTATAGGCTGACTTAGCGGCCGTAGCCCGTTATTCTAAATTCTAAGGCGGCGCTGGGTTGCCATGACAATACCAATCCAGGTCCATCCTTTTCCAGGCTGGTCAATGAAGCTGGCCGCTCTTATTTTGTTTCAGGCCAGATGTCTTTGACAGTGAAATCTACCCAGTAGAGGTCAGTCACATTGGGAGCGGTCAGAATAATTTCCCGCCCGATTTCAGCCGGCGGGTCGGCCAGTTTTTCCCACCAGCGGCGATCAGACGGATAGCCAAACTGAAAGCCAACCGGAGCAGGATAAAACCATCTGGCCCAGCGGGCAAATTCCAGGCTGATTTGATCGATAGATTCAAAAATCTGGCTGTCGTCGATAAAGACCAGACCATCCCTGTAAGCCGCTGGCAGCTTGGCTTGTTCCCAGTGCTTGAGGAAAAGGAGATAGGAAGGATTCCAGCGGCGCAGATGCTGAAGCCAGGTCCGGGCCTGGTCATCCGTTACAGCCACTCCTTCGCTGTCTTTTTCACTCCAGCGATGCCATTCGACATCCACCCCAAAGCCTATGACACAGGGATGGTGGTGATAGCGCTCCATGATCAGATCGATTAAAGTCGGAATATCAGCCATAGCCGGTTCAACCTGGAGCCAGACCTGGTAACCAGCCTGATCAAACGCCCGCAGGTACGATTCATTAGCATCCTCGGCAGCAAAAGCGATATTTTCATCCTTGTGCCCGGAATTATCTGGTCGGGGGAAAGTCAGCTTGGTCCTGGTGGTATAAATCTCCTGGCCAGGGATTTTTTTGACTCTGTCCATGGTGCTGACCAGCCAGATCAGAGCCGGACGGCTGCCCGGAAAGCGGCGGGACATATCCCCGGCTGAATTCAACCAGTAACTGACCCCCGGAAAAACAGGCTTGGGGCCGTAGGGTGAAGCCCGTAAACCAGCCCGCACCACACTGTTTTCCTTCAGTCTTTTCTTTTGCTGAACTTCCTGATGATGAATGAATTCAGCTACCTGCTGTTGAATAACTTCCTGCTTTTCTTTTGAGCTGGCCAAACTTTCCCAGTTCCAGAAAATAACGCCAGCAGCCGGAGGTTTCAGAGCAGCCTGAAGATCTGCCTCAAACTCTTCCAAACTGAGTTCCTCTGGCAGATAAGCTTCCTTGACCTGGACACTGGGCAGGACCGGATTTGGAGCGGACGATTGAATATCGGCTACAACTGAACTGACCCACTCAGGCGGCCTCTTTAACATGGGGGCATAAGTCATAGGTGAAAGATAATCCACGTATCTTGACAGGCTCTTCAAATCCTGGCCAGCAACAGAGATCCGTCCTCCGTTAAAATCATCTTCCCTCCAGGGAACCAGATGAAGGTTGATCAGGATGAAATGGTCTATCTGCCGGGCTGCCCGGCAAAGGTCTTCAACCATGGAAGTAATCTGCCGGCTTCTCCAGGCCGTCCATTCATCCCGGTGATTGGCCAGTAGCCAGCGCGGAATATCGGGATAACCTTTAACAGCTGGAGGGATGACAACACCAGTTTCTTTTTGAAATTGGTTCAGACAATCGGGACAGAAGCAGGTGGTTTTGAGGACAGCCGGACTTGACTCCGGATAGACTTTTTCCCAGAAAACGAAATGCCGGATAAAATCAAGACTCAGGCCGTCTGGCTTCAATTCCGAAACCATCTTTTTTACTGACTCAATTAATTCCTGGCGATAGAGCTGGTTGCCGGGGCAGACAAATTCCAGCCAGTCATCCTTGGCTGGAAGGCCTTCTCCGGTCATGGCCGCCATCCCGGGCCAGTCTTTCAATTTTTCCGGATTATGGAAAACCGGAATAATGAGAAATATTTTAAAACCGGCTTGACGACAGAGTTTTAACCAATCACTTTTTCCGGCCAGTTCCGGGCCGACAAACAGAGTGTTAATGCCAAGTTTTTTCCAGCTGTCAAAAGCCTGAGCACTCTTATCTGGCTCCTGATAAATCTTCAGGCCGATGATGTTCCGGTGGCCAGCGTCGGGTGGCGATGGCTTGACAGCAGCTGAGGACGAGAAAAGCAGCAGGCTGATTAAAATTATCAGGCCGGAAATCATAATTCCTCGAGGCCTGGCCTTTGGCTTCATCCTCTTTCTCCTTTTTAAATGGGGTCGGGCCAGCGGATCTTATTTTATATCAATATGTTGTCCTTAACCAGAAAAGTTTTGATCGGCCTGATCAGCTTACGATATCTCCATTCAAATTAGGCTTCTTTGTCCTACCCGAGCGATGATTTATCATTTAGGGCCTTGAAGTGAGATAAACACTACTTTTTCTCCGTCTATTATTTTATCGATTTTGGTTTTTTATCAATTAGAGTTCCAAAGACAAGAGAGATTAGCCAGACATAATAAGTATTAGTGATGATAAATAGACGAGGAGGAGAAATCCTTGCCCAGGGCCAAACGATTTTTTCTTCCAGGTTATATCTGGCATATAACGAACCGCTGCGTGAACAAGGAATTTCTCCTGAATGATGACCACTATAAGCAAAGGGTAGTGCGCTGGATGTCGGACGCTATCGGGAGATATAAAATTTGCATTCTTAATTACGCCATAACTTCGAATCATGTTCATCTTCTATTGTTAGATGAGGACCAGGGCTGTTCCGGTGGTCTTGATAAGCCAGGCAGAACAGCCCGCTCTATTCCACAGGCGATGAGATTGATCCTCGGGCGTGTTGCTCAGGAATATAATGTCGGGCAAAAAAGAGTCGGTCCTTTATGGCAAGACAGATATCATGCTACAGCCATAGAGTCCGGCTATCATCTTTTGAACTGCATGGTCTATATAGATTTGAACATGGTCAGGGCTGGCGTGGTTCGTCATCCAAAGCATTATCCTTACTGCGGCTACCAGGAAATTGTCAGGCGCGACAAAGCCCTTAAAGTGATCAATCGTGAAAGACTGGCGGCAGCCATAGGTGTAACCTTCGACAATTTGAGTGAGGCCTATCGGCAGTCTGTCGACGACATCTTGGACCGAAAAGGGAAAGCTTTAACCAGGGATGAAAAATGGACTTCCAGCCTGGCTGTTGGAAATTATCAATTTGTCGAAACTTTCAAAATAAAATCAGGCATAAAGACCTTCAAGCGTCATATCCTTGATGAGGAGGACGCATTTGTTCTAAGGGATAATCTGGCTAGGTATGGATAAAGCAATTGATCAGAGGCTACCAATCAAAACGGTTATTGTCTTATTGTCGCTTTACCAGCCCAATGTTTAGAGCCATCCTAAATCTTGGGATAATTATCGGAAGCCTGGTTTGAGCTGACCTTAATGGTTAGACATTAACAGCGGCAATTTGCCTTTCAGGTACTATCGGTCATTTTTATTTAAAGCGCTAACTGTTTGATTATAAATAAAATGCGCTGGCCCGACCCCATTTGAGTAGCCGGAGGGCGGCTCTTTGTTATAGAATAAAAACTTAAAATCAAGTTTGAGGCCTGAAAATGGACGAACTTCATCAGTTTAGCAGCGGCTTTGAGATTATGAGCTTTGATGTGGATTATCAGGGCCGGGCCCACCTGTCAGCTTTAATGAATTATCTTCAGGATGCAGCCCGGCTCCACTCCATCCAGGAAAAATTTTCGGTTTTCGATCTTCAGGAAAAAGGTGTCACCTGGGTTATTTCCCGCTATCATCTTCAGATCAGCCGCTACCCGGAGATGGGTGAAAAAATCACGGTTAAAACCTGGGCTTCCGGGCTGCATAGTTTTTATGCCTTGAGGGAATTTGAAATGTCCGATAGCCAGCAAAAAAGAATTCTGGCAGCCACCAGTTCCTGGATGATCATTGATTTAAAAGATCGGTGTCCGGTAAAAGTTAACGGCCTTTTTCCCGATGAGCTGATTCTAAATAAAAGGATCTTGGAGGATGACTTTCCAGTGCTGCCCATTGTTGACCGACTTGATTTTAAGAGTGAATTTAAAGCTCTTTTTGAAGATCTGGATTTTAACCGCCACGTAAATAACGTGGCTTATTCCCGCTGGGCAGTGGAAGGCATGCCGCCGGAGGTACTTTTTTCGCATCGGCCGGTCGATCTCCAGATCAACTACCGGGCAGAAGTCTTTTATGGCGATAGCCTTGAAGTCATTACTCAAAGACCTCAAAATGAAACTGAGCCCTGGATTCAACAGATATTTAATCTATCAACAGGTAAAGAGGTGGCTAGATTACAATCAGACTGGAAATAGCAATAAACAACTCTGGTTGGCCTGGCCGGTGAGGAGAAGGTGATAGGCTGGCGGATCCGGTTATCCGGTCAGGAGCTAATTATAGTCAGGGAGGATAACCCGCCTGGCGGGCAGGATAAAAAATAATGAACAGGGAAAATAAACGAACAAAAAGGCCAGGGCCGTTGCCTGGCAGGCGAACAGAGTCAGTCAAGTCAAAGATAATCTCCGGCTCCCGTCGATTATCATCAGACAGAACCTGGGCTCTGGTTCTGATGGGTGGCGGGGCGCGAGGCCTGGCTCATATTGGCGTGCTCAAGGCTTTGCTGGATAACGATCTGGTCCCTCCCGTCATAACCGGGACGTCAATGGGGGCCGTCATTGGCGGCTTATTCTCAGCTGGTTATCTGCCGGCTGAAATTGAAACCATTGCTCAGGAACTGAGTTCGAGCCAGCTGGCCAGATTAAAAAAAAGGAATATTCCTATTCCTGATCAGCTGGTTGATTATTTTATTTTTGAAGTTTATCAGAAAAAATTAGTCAAACGCCTTGGCCGCCAGGAAGCTGATGTAGCAGAAGAATCACTCCGTCAGCTGGTTGGCCAGGTGAGGATTGAAGACCTGTCAATTCGCTTTGGCTGTAATGCAGTCGATCTGGTTAACGGCCGGGAAGTCTCTTTTACTTCTGGTCCGCTTTACCGGGCCTTGCGAGCCAGTCTGGCTTATCCTCTGCTGATAGACCCGGCCCGTTTCGAGCGATCGCTTCTGGTTGATGGCGGTTTGCTTAACAATGTTCCGGTCACTCTCGCCCGGCAGCTTGGGGCGGCTAAAGTTTTAGTTCCAGACGTTCATCGCCCCCTGGGCAAGATATCAGCCGCTAAACTTAAATCAAACCTGTCGGTGTTTTTCCGCCTGGTTCAAATCGTTCTGGCTGATTCAACGGATAGTCAGCTCCCCCGGGCTGACCTGATCATTAATATTAATCCGACAGTCAATACATTTGATTTTACTCAAACCAAACGGGTGGTGAATCTTGGCCAGCGGGCCACCCAGGCTAAGATCAAAGAGATTAAAAAGATGATCGCTGCCTCCAGGTGAGTCCGCTTCAGGCAGAATATCAGGAAAGCAGGCCGGAGCCAGCAACACTTTTCTTGGATCAGAAGTTTAAATAGATTGATCACCCCGGCCGGCAAAAAGCAGCAGGTCAGGGATTATGAAAAGAAGAAAAGCCGCCTTAAAAATGCTAAAATATTTATTTAAAATCAAAGTCAGGAGTCTGGAAATTGAAACAGGCGAAAAACTCAAGATACATTGACCCTCACCCATATCATTTGAAATTTGGGCTGAGATTACTATTAATCTTACCCCTGGTGGTTTATTTGACCGGCAGCGGTTTAGCTTTAACCGGCCAGCCTGATCTGAGTCCCGGATCAAAGTTGGCCGCCGGGCAGCGAGCCTCCAGAAAAAAAGAACCGCCAGTCAAACTGCCTGACCAGTACAGGAAATGGCTGGAACAGGAAGTTGTCTATATTATTACCCCGGCCGAAAAAGAAATATTTCTGAAGCTCAACTCTGACCGGGAAAGAGATCTGTTTATTGAGGCTTTCTGGAAGCACCGTGATCCCATTCCTGAGACTGAAGAGAATGAATTTAAGATTGAGCATTACAAGAGAATAGATTATGTCAACAGATACTTCGGCCGGGAAGCGGCCAAGCCTGGCTGGATGACTGACCGGGGGCGGATGTATATTATTCTCGGCCCTCCTAACGATATTCAGCATATCGACGGAAAATCAGAAATTTACAACTGCGAAATCTGGTTTTATCAGGGAAAACAGGATCTGGGGTTGCCTCCCGGGTTTAACCTTCTTTTCTTTCAGGAAAGGGGAACGGGCGAAATGCGCCTCTACAGCCCGGCGGCCGATGGCCCTCAGGCCCTCTTAACCGGTTACTGGGGAGATCCAGCCGATTATTCCCGGGCCTACAGCAGTCTGAGAGAAATCGATCTTAATCTGGCCAATATTTCCATGTCGCTCATTCCCGGCGATGAAAATCTGGGCCTGGGCCGGCCCTCACTCTCCTCTGATCTTCTCCTTCGCCAGATAGAACAGACTCCTCAAAAAATGGTTGAAGACAAATATGCCAGGAAATTCTTTGAATATAAGGACATTATTGATGTTGATTACTCGGTCAATTATATTGACAGCGATGCTCTGGTCAGAGTTTTAAAAGATCCCTCCGGTCTTTATTTTATTCATTATGATCTTGAGCCGAGCCGGCTGTCGATCAACCAGTATGACAATCAGTATGCAACCAATTTTAAAGTCAATGGCCTGCTCAGCACCGTAGATGGGAAGCTGGTTTATCAGTTTGAAAAAACTTTCCCGGTGAAATTGACTTCTGCTCAGATGAAAGAGAGACAGCATCTGCCCTTAGCCATCTATGATGTTTTCCCCTGTGTTCCAGGAGAATATAAGCTATCTATCCTGGCTAAAAACGAGGCTTCTAAAGAGTTTACCAGCCTGGAGCAGACCATCAGGATTCCAGAAAAAGTTCAAGTGGAAATGTCCTCACCTCTCCTGGCTTATAAGGTTTCTCCCTCAGAATCGGCTGAAGGCAAAATCAAAGCTTTCCTCCTTGGAGGTCAACAACTTTATCTTCAGGCCAACCGGGTTTTTACCGCTCAGGACGAGCTGGTCGTTGCCGTCCAGCTTTTCGGCTTGACCCCGGAATTAAAAAACCGGGCCAGCCTCAGGTACCAGTTCTGGAAGGAATCGGAGATATATAAAGAAGAGACTTATCCTGGATCTGAACTGGATAGCCTGCCGGTGGTCATTAAAATCTTTCCGCTGGCCGGATTTCCTCCGGCTCATTATTTCCTCAATCTGACTTTGCTGGTTGATGGCCAGGAAAAGATAAAGGTCAAAGAGGAATTTGATCTGAGCTATGTGGAGAGTCTTCCCCGCCCCTGGGTTTTATCCCGGGTTCTGCCACCGGCTACTGATCCCTATTATGGCTGGATCATCGGTAGCCAGCTCTATAAGCTGGGCCGGCTGACCGAGGCCCGGACAGTGCTGGAAGCGGCCGTAGCCAAAGCTCCGGGCAACGAAGATCTGGCCATGGAACTGGCCCAGGTCTATGTGGCTCTTAAGGACTATCAGGCGGCGGCTAAAATTCTCGATGGTTTTGTTTTGGCTGAACAAGGGGTTCGCTATGAGACCTATCTGGTAGCTGCTCAGGCTGCCTTTAGTCTCGGCCAGTATGAGAAAGCCCTGACCATTCTGGATAAAGCTGTTGCCCGGCATGGCAGCGACATTCAGCTTCTTGATTTAATTGGAGATTGTTATTTCAAACTGGGTAAAAAGGAAGAAGCCCTGGCTGTCTGGCAAAAGTCACTTGAAATTAATCCCGACCAGCCTGAATTAAAAAAGAAAATCCAAGCTGTTAAAGCAAAATAATTCAGGACCAGGTTCCGATTTTTAGTTGTCCTGAATCAGCAAAAGAACTCCAAGTGAGGGCTTTCCTGAGCAGCCGCTAATATTTGTGATCATTTAAAAAATCTGATATTTTTTTGACTTACTGATGCCTTTTATTTTAAAAAATTATTCCGAAGACAATCTAAAAAAAGCAGGAGATAAAGGATGAAGCTAAGAGAGAAAAAGACAGAAGACTATCAGGGCCAGCCGGTCAGGTTTTTTGAGCTGGAAAGCGAACAGGGGCTGAGAGCAACGGTGATGAGTTATGGAGCCACCCTGGTTTCCCTTTATGTTCCCGACCGGGAGGGCCGGCTCAAAGATGTGGTTCTGGGCTTTGACTCCTTGGCTGGTTATCTCGGGCCAAATCCCTATATGGGGGCGACCATCGGCCGCTATGCCAATCGAATTGCCCGGGGACATTTTGTCCTGGAAGGTCGAGAATATCAGCTGGCGATCAACGACGGTCCCAATCATCTTCATGGCGGACTAAAAGGTTTTGATAAGGTCATCTGGTCGGCCGAGCCGTTCAGCCAGCTGCCAGCGGCCGGGGTCAAATTTAGCTATTTCAGCCCCGATGGGGAAGAAGGCTATCCGGGAAATCTTTCCTGTCAGGTAACCTATCTTTTAACTGATCATAATCAACTTGAAATTTTTTACCGGGCGACAACTGATCGCCTGACTCATCTTAATCTGACCAATCACAGTTATTTTAACCTGTCGGGCGGGAGTAAGGATAATATCCTTGACCACGAACTTCAAATCATAGCCTCGGCTTATACTCCAGTTGACGCCAATCTCATTCCAACCGGAGAGATCAAGACGGTGGCCGGGACGCCCTTTGATTTTCGCCAGCCGGTCAGGATTGGTGAAAGGATAAGTCAGGTCCCTGGCGGCTATGATCACAATTATGTGCTGGATAATAAAAGACAACTGGCTCTGGCAGCCAGAGTTTTTGAAGAAAGCTCAGGCCGCCTCCTGGAGTTGCTGACCAGTGAACCGGGCCTTCAATTTTATTCAGGCAATTTTCTTGACGGCAAAATTAAAGGCAAAGAAGGCCAGACCTATGGGCCCAGATCAGCTTTCTGTCTTGAAACCCAGCATTTCCCCGATTCGCCCAACCAACCGCTTTTCCCCCCGACTCTCCTCAGGCCAGGGGAGATTTATCAAAGTCAGACCATTTTCAGATTTTTAACCGCTTGAGACTGGCCAATAAAATCAATTACCTAATGACAGAATCTGGTTGCCTGGCCTGAAAAATATAAAGAAGGGCAAGGGGGTAGCTGGACATCTCGCCGGACAGGCGGTTTTCTCTCCGATAGAGAAGGGATCCTGAGAAGCTCAAATAAGGCAGATTTAAGCCAGGGCTTTCCGGGAATAAAAGGTTCGTAGAAAGAGGAGCTGAAGAAAGTATGGTTAAAGACAGGGCAAAAAGGAACAGAAACCAAAAAGATGGACAAATTAGAGTAAAAATATCTTGACTATCATCCTGATATGTGATATATCAGATGTGTAATTAGTCTTGAAAAAGGCTTTTATAAGGTGGTAAACAGGCTGAAAGGTTGATGGCTTTAAATCTTGAAACTGAAAGAAGCAGACCGTGCCCGGCAGCTGGCTTGATTTTTGACATAAAGCATTATGCTGTTCATGACGGGCCTGGCATCAGAACTACTGTCTTCTTTAAAGGTTGTCCTCTCCACTGCCGCTGGTGCCATAATCCCGAGAGTATTTCGCCCCTGAAAGAACTGATGCTGATGCCCAATCGCTGTGCCCGCTGCGGCGATTGTGTCCGGGCCTGCCGGTCTCAGGCCTTAGCTCAAAAAGAGGATGGGGAGGTAGTGGCTGACCGTTCCCGTTGTACTCTCTGTGGCGATTGTGAGCGCACCTGCCAGCGTGAAGCTATTAGCCTGGTCGGCCGGGAGATGAGTCTTGAGGACCTGGTGGCTGAGGTCGAAAAGGATCGGATCTTTTATGATCAATCGGGGGGCGGCGTAACTCTCACCGGCGGCGAGCCTCTCTTCCAGCCGGAGCTGGCTGAGGCCTTAATTGACCGGTTACATCAAGCAGGAATCAAAGTTGCTCTTGACACTTCAGGTTATGCCCCGGCAGAAGTTTTTCTCCGTCTGGCCCGGAAATCTGATCTGATCCTTTATGATTTGAAAGTAATGGCTGAAAGTCAGCATAAAAAATATACCGGTGTCTCCAACCGGCTGATTCTCAGAAATCTTAAAGCTCTGGATCAGCTTGGCCGGCCCATCTGGATCAGGTTTCCCCTTATTCCCGGGGTCAATGACGGCCAGGAAAATCTCAAGGCTATGGCCGATTTTTTACTCGAATTAAAATCGGTCAAAATGATTAATGTTCTTCCATATCATAAAGGCGGTGTGGAAAAATTCCATCGCCTTGACCGGGATGACGAGTTCGAAATTTTCGAGCCACCGTCTCAGGCCCTGATCGATAACGTTCTGAATTATTTTAAAGAACGGGGCCTGGCTGCCAAACAGGGAGGATGAAATGAACGAACGGATTAAAAAATTAAGAGAAAATTCGCTGGAGGCTAAACCAGCGGTCTCTTCGGAAAGAGCCAGAATTGTCACTGAAGCTTATCGCCGCCCGGAGATCGAGCGGGCTTCCATCCCGGTAGAGCGGGCGCTGGTTTTTAAGGACTTAATGGAGAAGAAAGCTATCTTCATTGAGGACGGTGAATTGATTGTAGGCGAGCGCGGGCCGGCTCACAAAGCCACGCCGACTTATCCTGAGGTTTGCTGCCACAGCCTGGAAGATCTGGAAATTTTGAATTCCAGGCCAAAAACCAGCTATGCGGTGGATGAAGAAACCCTTCAACTTTATCGGGATGAGATAATTCCCTTCTGGCGCGGCCGGTCAATGCGGGACCGCCTGCTGGCGGCTATGACCCCGGAATGGAAAGACGCTTATGAAGCTGGTATTTTCACCGAATTTATGGAGCAGAGGACACCCGGGCACACTGTCCTGGGCGATAAAATCTATAAAAAAGGGCTGCTCGACATTAAAAAGGATATTGAAGAGTCACTGGCTAAACTTGATTTTTATAACGATCCGGCTGCTTTGGATAAGAAGGAAGAGCTGGAGGCCATGTCCATAGCGGCTGATGGCCTGATGATTTACGCCAGTCGTTATGCTGAGCTGGCCAGAAGTCTGGCGGCCGAAGAAAAAAGTCCTCAGCGGAAAAAGGAGCTGGAAAAAATCGCTGATGTTTGTGACTGGGTTCCAGCCCGCGCTCCGCGTGATTTCTGGGAAGCTTTGCAATATTACTGGTTTGTCCATGTTGGAGTCACCACTGAATACAATACCTGGGATTCCTTTAACCCGGGTCGCCTTGATCAGCATCTTTATCCTTTTTATAAAAAAGGACTGGAAGAGGGGAGCTTAACGAGAGATGGGGCTAAGGAACTGCTCGAAGCTTTCTGGGTTAAATTTAACAATCAGCCGGCTCCGCCCAAAGTTGGAGTGACAGCTGAAGAAAGCGGCACTTATACCGATTTCGCTCTGATCAATGTCGGCGGCTTGAAGCCCGATGGCAGCGATGGGGCCAATGAAGTGTCTTATCTCATTCTGGATGTAATTGAGGAAATGAGAATTCTCCAGCCAAGTTCCATGGTCCAGATGAGTGCTAAAAATCCTGATTCGCTGCTGCTCAGAGCTCTGAAAATTGTCCGAACCGGTTTTGGCCAGCCCTCCATCTTTAACA
>Ga0208695_1001892_pt1 | contig 16322 bp, 23 predicted proteins | sample AD_UKC111_MetaG_FD_184449 | JGI IMG/M metagenome (GOLD analysis project Ga0208695, IMG submission 184449) | Active sludge microbial communities of municipal wastewater-treating anaerobic digesters from Hong Kong - AD_UKC111_MetaG (SPAdes)... | ecosystem: Engineered > Bioreactor > Anaerobic >... | reverse complement strand
TTACTGTTCCAGTCTATTTTATTTTGCGAATCACTATTTCCACCTTTTAAAGTGACCTTAATAATGTTTCCATTTTTTTCAACATCAACACTTTCTGAAGTACCAAAATTTGCCCACATTTGACCTGTCAACTCAAAGTTTTTGACAAACTTCAAACCGCTTTTAGTATCTCTATTTTTTTTTGCTAAATATTTTTTATAATTATCGGAGTACGGAGAAAATAGCGTTCTATTTGAACTTAATCCACTTTCCAATACTCTTTTTTTAATTGCAGCTGCTAAATCAATTCCGATTTGTTTTGCTAAAATATATGAGCTATCAATTGCCTCAAATTGAATTCTACTCAACAATTCTTTTGCTGCTGCTACTTCGCTCATGATAGTATTTTTCCGATTCCAAAATTGCTATTGCATCCTAAACATCCGTTGTTGCTAACCGAAGTATTCTGAATTAAATAGTTTAACTTCTCGCTATACATTGCTGTCCAATAAGCCAATCTTTCATTTAAAACATCTTGACTTAAAAATGATTCTCTTTTCAATTTTGTAGAATTAATTATTTTCAATGATATTAATTCTGCTGCTTTATATCGAACCGCTAAAGCTTTGCACATATTTAGCGGTTCGCTATAATCCATATTTTCTTCACAAAGCGTTTCGTTGTAGTTGCAATTCATATCAACAGACAATGAAATTCCATTAGCGTAGTTTGAAACCGAAAAATCTTCATCAAAACTAACTAAGTCATCTGTTTGAATGCCTCCTATCATACACCAGTTTGCCCAACTGTGCGAACCGTTCCAGTTTCCAAAATAATATGGTTTATCACTATTGAATTTGCTAGTAAATCCACCACCACAATCACATCCAACCTTGTTGTCAAGTGGCACATTTGATGCTACTTCATAAACTAAGAAGTAAATCATTTTACCATATTCTTTTGTAAAAATAGGCAATTTGATATTTACTTCATTTGACTTTCGCTTTCCTGCCAATGTCATACAATCGACCATTTCAATCATATTTGAATATTGGTCAAATATCTTGATGTTAATTGTATTGGTTGCATCGAAAATCAATCCAATGTCTTTAATGGTAATTACTCCAGATTTGACAGGTCTGCAATCAATTACTAATCCAGCATAGTTTTTTTGTATGTTTATATGGTCTTTTCCACCGCTCCACCCCAACAATCCGTTGTATTGCTTTAAAGTTTGCTTGAATCTTTTTAATATTAAATTATTTGAATCTACGACAAACATTTTAATTGCTTCGTTGATTGCCTTTTGTCCTATTTCCCAAATATTACCTGTTTCGCAATCAGATAATGAAGTAAGTACCTCTAACCCTTCTAATTCATCTAAGTATAGACCGCTTTTGCTTTCTATTTCTGGATTGTCTGGAAAACAGTTACAAGTTGTTTCGCTGACAGCAATTATATTTTCGTAGCACTCAAACATTTTTAAATATTAAAAAAGAGTTGGGCATTCAAACCCAACTCTTAACTTCGGAAGATAACTAAACTTTTAAAAATCTTAACACCCCTGTTCTGTCTGCTACACAACCAGTTGGATTTAAGAAGAACTCAATATATCCTCTAAAATCCCAAACATGATAAATCTTGTTAGAAATACACTTCGTTGTGTAAATAACATCATAGCGAACTCCTGGTAAATTTCTTGATTCGATTGAATACCTTTGTTGTCCAGGATTCATGATTGAATAAGGGTTTGCTGGATCGTAATTCTTACTAGCAAAAGCAATTGCACCTCTGTTGATTAAGTAGGTCACCATGTCAGGATCGTTTACTGCTTCGATATTGAATAAATCATAGTATCGCTTCAATAAACTATTTCTAACATAATCACCTTTTCCATCTGAATTGTCTTTGTTATAAACAGCTTCGTTGTCTGTGAAATAGTAATTCTCACCACTTAGCATGAATGGATTGTTGAAACGGTTCTTCGTTGCAACCATTCTTAAATAAGGTAATAATTGTGTACTCCAATTCACCCCAGCGATTTGTGTGTCACCGCTTGAAAGTGTGCCTAAAGGTCCTGCATAGACATTCACCCCTGCCGAACTATTTAAGAATGCAATACCCCTCTTTGTGATTTCTTCATCAAGCACTTTTGACGCTTTTAACATTCCCTTTGCAACAACTTCCTCCATATCGAACAAATTTGATCTAAATCCTTTTGCTTCAACTTTGAAAGATGTTTTAACGCATTGAGTTATCTCTAAGTCTTTGCTTTCTGTTGAAAGCTCAACTCCATCAATCGAACAGTCGTCCGTACAACTGGTTGCTTCAATATCACAATCTTGAATCCAAGAAATTGTGGCTTTTAAGTCTTTACCAGTTTCCAGTACGGTAACGTTTGCTGATTGGTTTTCCTTAATGGCTTTAAATGCCTCTACGTCTGCAATGTAGTCAGTCTTAGCCATGTTGTCCATCCAAATCTTGTCTGCTTTTATTTGAACATCTACAAGATTTGATGCTGAAAAATCTCCTGCTGCCATTTTAGTGTTTTTTAGTAATTTTTATTTAATTATTTAGCTTCGAAAATGCTTCTTGTAATGCTATCCTCTTAGCTGGATCGGGTTCATTAAAAATAGCTTTGTTTAACTCTTCCTTTGTTTTTGGAACAACAAGATTTTGGTCTGAACCTCCAGAATTGGACGCACTTCCCTTTTCTCCTTGTTTTTCAAACTCAAAAATCATTGCTGCTTTTCTTTGAATTAATTTTTCAATTGTTAATGGATTTCCGTGTTCATCTTCAGCCCTTTTACCATCTTTCGTCGTTGGTATGATTTGACCGTCAATTGACTTAAAATCATATTCGCCTTTTAGATCATTGATAAAAAGTCGCTTTTGATAAGTTGATTTAGCTGGATCGCTTGAAAGAATTGGTTTTAAAGCCTCCAATGTACTTAAAGCAGTTTCATTTACTTTTGAAAATACTTCTTTTGAAGTATATTCGTTTTTAAGGTCTTCGATTTGCTTTTCATACGTTGTTTTCGTGTTATTCAATTCATCGTTCAGCCTTTTTTCTAAAGCAATAAATAAAGGGTTTAGCTTTATTTGGTCTTCAGTCAATTTTGTGTTTGACGATTTTTGAATAATACTTTGAACTAAGTCAATTCCTTTTAAGTCTTCTTCAACTTTGTAAAGCTCTTTAATTTGCTTTTCAAAGTTTGTCAACGCTTCTGCTTTACCCATGTTTTTGAACTTAGTAATATCGGAGTTGTCAATTTGCTTTAATTTACTAACTCGATCTTTATCTAGCTCAAGGATAACATCTAATGCGTTTTCAACTAAATCTTTGGAAAATGTTCCATCTTCTTGTTTTTTATAGAGCTTTTCTTGAATGCTCTCGACTGGCTGGTTTATAGTTCTGCTTAAGAACTCGCTAAGTATTTCCATGCAAAAATATTAATTATTTTTTATATTTCAAAATTTTTACCTTTTTTCTTTTTTACCTCGTTTTCAATGTCATCTGGCACCTCTTTTATTGGTGCTGGATCGTCCTTGCTATCAATAATATCGTATCTGTTACCCTCTCTTGAAAGTATGCTGTCGTATTGCTCTCTGGTTACATCTAAAACCTCTTTGGTATATTTATTCCTAATTTTCATCTTCAAGGTCTTTTTCTGGTGATTCTAATTTCTCTTGCTCTTGCTTTTTTCGTCCTTTTGTTTTTACAGCAGCTTCTTCAAGGTCTTTTGGAGTGTCGATTACCTCAACCCAATCGCCTTTACTTCTTTTCCATGATTCTTTTGGAAATTTTCTTGTCATGCCATTTTTAGTGGCTGTAATAAATTCACTCATGATATGTTTATTTTAATTGATTACATCTTAGTCCTTTTATGAAGGAGTGGTAGTTTATGTAATTTTCACTTTCCAAATTCTCATCTTGCCATTTTAGTATTTCGCCTTTTGGTGCATTTTCTAGCAAGTCCAAAATAATATCTGTCATATTGAAAAAGTAGATTGTACTAAATGAGGCTATCTCGCCAACATTATCACCTACCCATCCATAGAATTCAAGTCCTTGTTTTTTGCAAAATTCTTCTACAATCTTATTGCAAATTACTTCGTATCTTCCGATTAAAACTTTTGATGTTATGCTCATTATTTTTAATTTTAAGCCAAAAAATAGTTGATATACTTACATAAATCTATCGTCGCAAACAACATTATCAAAACCCAAATTTTCTAATAATTGATGTTCTGAGCTACTAAATTTTTTGTTAATTTTATCAATGTAAGCAATGGTTAATTGCTTGTGTTTTTCATAAATTCTCGTCTAAAAATTCATAAATCTTGACTGCAATAAATACTGCTCCAAAAATTACAATTGTTCCTAATATTGCAAGTGCTTTCATTCTAAATTACTTATATAATTTGATGCAATAAAAAAATACCGTCTTTCAAGGGTTGAGTTTTTTGTTTTTATATTGAATTTTGACTTAAATTTAATTATGGCTCCAGCTACACTAATTTTATCATTAATCGTTGCCCCAACTACAAATCCAAATAACAGCATATCTGAATTGTTTTTCTTAATCGCATTATTAATTTCTTCTGATAATATCATAATTTCGCTATTACATACCAATTTGAAGTGGCTGAATTGTACGCTAGTACAACCCCACTACTGGATGATGTTAAAGTATAAGATGATGAACTATCTATTAATGTACTAGATGTTAGTACCACGTTTCCAGTTCCTGCACTAGCTGGATCACGTTTCAAGTAAAGTATTTGACCACCACTAGCCATAGGGTTTAGTGAACAAGTCAAGTTAGTCGATGAAGGAACTGTAAATAATCTATGTGAAGTTGTTAGGTTTGCATTATTTGCAGATTGTGTTTCTCCAACCGTTCCTGCTGGACAAGACTTAACGATAGCTCCTGCATCTGTATAAAGTGTGTTTTTCACAACAGAAGTAGAAACGTCGTTTCTTGTATTGCCATAACCACCAAGTTTTACATAATTTAATCCAAAAATACTTCTTGAGCAATTATCTTCTACAAATAAACCACCATCTAAATCAAAATTGCTATAAATCTTGAATGTCTGTCGCGGTAGTCCTACATTACTAGCTTCTGTGTAAAACTCTGATGTAGAACTTGTTTTAAAAGCATCTCTAATCGTTGGTTGTGTGGTTTCTCTTTTAAAAGCTGATGTTCCACCCATAACCATGTGGTAAGGATAGGATGGACTGGCTGTGCCTTGTCCAATCATTCCTCCTACTTTTAATCTTAAAACTTCTGTTCCTTGTGTTCTTACTGACAAATCTTGAGCATCTGTTGTACCCAAATAATTAGATGTTGGATTTGTTCCTGCGTTTCCAGTTGTAAGCCACCCTGCACCTCCACCACTTGCATTGATTGTGACCGAACCACTACCATTGTGACTTAATGTTATATTTGTTCCTGGCAAAAGCGAAAATGACCCTCCACCGCTACTCAAAGTATTTGTATAACTGCTTGTACCAGAATGACTATAAGTTTGAAGTTGATTTGGAAAAGTTGAAGCGACTATATCACCACTTGAATTTGTAGCCAAACATTGCGCATTTGGCAATCCTTGTATCCTAACTACTCCATTTCCAAAAACTGTAAATCTATCAGTTGCAGTTGAACCGCTTGAGCAATTTAAAATCTTATAAGCTGCTAGTGTGCTGTTTACTCTAGTATGTAACCCATGACTAAAACCACTATATGACGTAAAAGCGTAACCAGTACCGAAACTTTGCCATAAAATTCCATCAACCGATGCGTTATTTGCATTTCCATCCTGAATTCCAGTTGTTGAATTTGAAAATGCTGTAAATGGAGTTGAATTTAAAAACAATCCTATTCTACCAGAATTGTTTAAGTAAATATTTCCAGTTCCATTAAACTCTAAATTATATCCTGCTAAACCTACAGTTCTAGGTGCTGTTAGTGAACCATTACTATTGTAGATGTTTGTGTTGCTTCCAGTACTGGCATTTAATGTAATTACCCCACTTCCATTATGCGAAATTGCCATATTTGTACCTGCGATTATGGAAAATGAACCACCTGAAAGACTTAGCGTATTAGTGTAGCTTGTTGTTCCTGTGTGACTATAAACTTGTAGTTCGTTTGAATTTGACAAATCTCCAGTATTTGAAATCACATTTCCTGTGATGTTAATACCTGCACCTGCTGTATAGGTTGTAATTGGCAATGTTACTGAATTTCCACCGCTAATACTTAATGTATTTCCTGCGATTGACAATGTTTGTCCATCTGTATTGTCTAAATATGGGGCAAGATTTACGGAATAAAATGGAACTCCATCCCTTTCAAGTGAAAGTCTTAATTGGTTTGATGTAATTAAAAAAGTATCAGCCTTTTGTTTATCTGCACCCAAAATTGAAACTGCTTTGTATTTTTCATTGTCTTTTGAAAGCGAAATTCTTAGTGTGTCGTTGGAAAATGAAAATGTATCAATTACTTGCAATTCGTTGATATTTGAAGTGTCGCCCAACTTAACAATATCGCCAACGGTGATTTTATTTACTCCACCAATGTTTTTAATTACAGCAACCGTATCCGTTTTTGCTGCTATCTTATACGGATAAACTTGTGCATTCAAGTTTACGCAAAATAAAATGCTAATAAAAAGCCATCCAATTCGTGCCATCCCAACCATAGTGTTTATTTATATTAATTGTGCCATCTCCATCTGTAAAAGTATCTTCAATAAATACAATCATCCCTTTTTTCTTATTTTGCATTGCGTTTGCCTGTGCAAATGTTATCGGGCGTAATCTAAATGCTGATTCGATACTTGCAACCTCCAATATTGTTTGTGCGATTTCTGGAGTTGTCTTTGTATCTTCTACATCCGTGAAAACCGTCTTCCCTCCGTTCCAATGAACTTGAAATTCATCCATTGGAATTTCCCTATTGTTGATAAGAATAGCCTTTTCTTCGCCCTCGTCATTCCCAAGTGTTACAAAGTATTCTGTATCAACAGAAGTTCCGTTTCTTGCATGAATATCGTAGTTTGGCGTAGCGTCTGTATAGGCAAAAGGATAACCCACATTCTTTGTAATAGAATCTGGTCTGCAATCTCTGAAAAGCATCGTCCAACCCCACTTTGATGGTGGGAAACTATCCCACTGATGGCAAGTGAATTCCCTTTCTACACCTGTACTATTTTTCGCTAAAACCATTTTTGTATTTTAGTATAATAGATTTAATTTTTGGCAATACTTTTAAATCATTTCTTGTCTTTCCTTCAAATTTTGAATCCATTTGTGTATGATGATCGCTGCAAAGGATTAAAACATTATCTTCAGTTGTTCTCAAATCTGGCCTTGCTCCCTTGCTGTTGATGTGTGCAACGTGAAAAGGATCGAACTTAATCCATCGTCCACATTCTTCACATTTACCAAACTCATCAACGCCCCCAAACAGCTTTGTCCAAACTTTCTTCATAAATTCTAATTCACCAGTTTTTCTTCGGTGATTTTTCCAGATTCGTTCTTGAGTTTTATCTATCATTTGAATTTATTAAACTTGCCAATATCCAACCTTTCAGCCATTTTGTTAGAAATATACTGAATATGATGCCTACACCTATATCTGCCTCTATCAATCAAAGGGTTATAAGATAGCTTTGTTTTTTGGTCAATTAGGTTTGGATCATCTACCCATTTGCTCGTTTCACTTACATGGAAAAGTTTGTTAGACCTTTCAGCACAAAACTTCCTCGTTGTTGAAATAGTAGTTCCTGCATAAATAAAAAAGTTCAATTTTAGCTTTTCAGCAAATTCTTGATTCTTTATTTCTCTTACAGAATTAAAACTATCGTAGGCGTATTGGTCATAATATCGCTGCAAAGCTCCATTAATCCCTTGCGATCCTTTGATATAATTTGATAAATTTTTAGTGAGAATGTTTAGGCTTGACTTATTGTTGATGTTGCTTAAAACGATGTTCTTTAAATCGTTTTTTACACTTTCGATATTTGCAAGATTGTCTAAATAACTACCTGCAATAATTTTATTATTTTTAATCCCAATCCTTGCTTCTAATAACGCATTTTTTTCTAATATGTTTCCAATCGTTTCTTTTGGAAAACCGATTGCAAGATAATAATTTCCTGTATCTTTTGAGTATTCTAATAATGTTTTTCCAAAATCTAATATTTGATTTTCTAAAAATATATTCCTAAAATCCGAAAACCAATTATCAAAACTTGCAATTCTATTGAAATTCTGAACACTCCTATCTAAAACATTATCAGTAAAAGTTAGATTTGAAACAAAATCACTTAGCAAAGATAACAATAAATCCTTTTGAATACCAGTAATTTTGGTATCAAAATTATTTATCAATTCAATTATTTTTTGTTCAGTTTGCTTTGATAAATCTCCTAATAGCTTTATCTTTTCTTCTATTGTCATTATAAAACTGGAACTGAAGATTTTGTTTGGTCTATAATTTCTGAAACTATTGCATCAACTTCTTGTTTTTGTAATTCATAAGTCAAAGAATAAAAATCTTTTCCTTTCAAAATAGATCGGTGTTCGACTTCATTAAAGATGTAATTGAAGTTATAGTACAGAACCTTTATTTCCTTTCTTACAAATTCTGATAAAAGTGCTTGTGTAATTGAATCTTGAGAGTAGCCACTAAAAGGATTAAATCGCTCTCTAACTTGGTATCGTAAATATTCATTAGGATTATCAGAATATGTTATTCTTGCAATATCATTGTACACATCACGTCTAAATTCTGGTGAAGCATTTGCAGAATTTAGTAAAGTTAAATCGCTTAACAATTCAGTTTTTGATTTTAATTTTGCATCTTTATTAAATGTAAACGAACGGACTAATTTATTATTCAAATCTGTAATTAAACTAATCACATCAATTTTATGCTCCCACATATCCGAATAGGCTCTAAAAACTGGCTGCAAAGCATCATATACGTTTTGAGAATCTAATATTTTCCCTGTTGCTGTATCGGATATTTGCTTTTTTGTGAAAATATCCGAATTAAATACTATTTCTTTGGCTCGTTCTACCATTTTGTCCACATACTCATCCATTATTTTTATAATGTCTGTTGGCGGTGAAACAAAGGCTACCATTTTATTTAAGTCAATCACACTTTCATTATCCAAATTGCCATTCATTCCAATTTCAATTGTTTCCATACTCGAAGTAGGGTGAATCTTTCCTGTTCCACCACATTCACCGCAAGTCGTGTTGTTAACCTTTCCGAATCCTCCACACTCATCACATTTATGAACATAGCTAATTTTAATCGGAAATGCCATGTTTGACATCACCAAATCTAGTTCAGAATTTGTTTTAATGGATTTTTTTATAAACGGAATTGCAGCATCGAATAGTGATAAATACGAAATATTGTCGTCCCCAGATTTTTGTTTTGCCCTGATAATTCCTACTTGCCTTGCTGGAACTCTACCTAAATTATATGGCAGTGGCTCGATATACTCATAAACATTCTTATTTATACTTATGTATAACTTGTCAAAATACTGAATTATAGTATCTTCTTCAGAAATGTTCAAATCTTTTGAATCTACTTGTTGAAATACAATACTTTGAACGTCGGTATAAATTGTATATCTCAACAACTTATCTTTTTTTTGCTCAACAATCAAATACTGTAGTATATTGTTTTTATATTGAAAATCAATTGCCATTTCTGAACTGACTTCAAAAGGGTAGGGTTTGGCTCTAGTCACCTTGTTGTCGAAGCTCTCAAATTCCTCTACAATAAAAGTATTTGGATCGAATGCGTTTAAATCCAAATATCTTGTTGCCATCCAGTCGTCCAAACTTGAATCACCGTAGTATTTTGCTAATATTTCTTCTAACTCTCTCAGCCTTAAATTTGAATCATCGTCCTTGAATGCCAAAATCCTATTATACAAAGCTCGTGGAACTTTATAAAAAACATCCATAATGCTTTTTGTAGTAGTGGTGAAAATATGTTGAGTTATAGCAACCCTTTGTTTAAATAGATCATCATTTTCTCGCCTCGCATACATTTTTAGCAACGATTCTGCATCTTCGCCTGTTACTAATGTGTGATACAATTTTGCCCTATCTACATTTTTAGCATAATTTACGTGCCGCTTCCCTTTCTTAATTACTTCTATGAGTAATTTTATTGCATCTTCTTTTATCATAGTAAAATGAGATTGTTTTTTGAAAGTTGATTTTCTGAATAATAACGAATTGCGTCAATTCCATGATTGTACATATCGATAGGCTCATTAATGTAATCTCCGTATTTATTCATTTTGTATTTATATCGCTTAAATTCTGTAATCAATTCTGAACTTTTACTATCTAAGATTATTTTATATTGTCTTAAATTTGAAATTGTGTGTTTAATACTATCTCTACCTTTATTCGCACCAACTACATTGTAACCTGCATTTCTTAAATCTTTAATTGATTTTGGTTCGGCACTATCTGCAATTATTGTATCACTTTTCTTAATTCCAATTTCTTTAAATCTTGCGATAATATCTGAGTTGGTCATGTGTGTTTCGTAAATGTGTTGCTTAACGTGTAAATTTCCACCGCTTAATCCACACTCTACCAATGCAGTTGGGTCGTGTGTGAATCCAAAATCTAATCCAAAGGCTCTTTTCTTTAACGTTGTTGAAAATCTACCTACTTCCCAGTTTGTAAACACTTGACCGCTTATTGCACCGTACTCTCCCAATCCAAATGCTCTCCAAAACTCCGCATCGCTTTTTAGTGATTCAAGATTACGTATTAGCTCTGGTTCTAAAAATCTATTGTCCTTGTAGGTTGAAACAATAATATCTACGTCCCCAATTTCATTGAACCGTTTTTCCTCTAATTCTGTTTTTATCCATGTTTCAGGATCGTCTGGATTAAAGTCTATGTTTATTGCTCCTGTGGTTCTAGTAAATAGTTGGTAAAAGTCTGTTTTATAATTCAGTTCATTTGCCTCGTTGCAAAATAGACCCCACCTTTTACGACCTCTAACCTTTTGTTGATTGTCAACCGAAAACATTTCAACCGTCCTACCTTTGTAGGTGTATGTTAAATCTGTTTTATTGACCTTTACTTTATCTATTATTCCAAACGAATCCAAAACTTCTTCAAAATCTCTTTTTACAGTTGATTTTAAAGATGGTAATGTTTTTCTTACTATCGAAAAAACTCCATTATCGCAACTCCAATTTTTCTTATATTGCCCTGTTAATAGCCAAATTGCGATCATTTGGCATTGCGAATAGGTTTTACCGCTTCTTGCACCCCCTCTGTTTATAGTTATTTTTTTTGTAGAATTTACATTCTTCTTGAAAACAGTTGAGGCTTGGAAACTTTTAATCTCCATAATCGGCCTTAAACATTATTTCTCCGTTCGATCCTGTTCCTTCATGCTTCACCACTTCGGCATAACCTCTACTCCTACATAATGTTTTTGCTGCGAAAATAATAGCTGAAGGATTGCCATCTTTGATTAATTTCATTAAAGCAACTTCAACAAAGTCTGCTTTTTTAATCAAAATTGCATCGACTTTTTCCTTATATTCTGGATCGCTATCATACCAGTTGTAGTGGTTTTTGTGTCCCATGCCTAATTTTTTGGCTGCAACTGTTACCATTCCCATACACTTTTCGAGTGCGATTAAAAACTCTTCTTTTCGTGCTTCCGTAGTTTCTGTCCTCATGCTTTTTTAGGTTGTATTTTGGATTTTTTTAAAATGGTGCTACTGGCAAACTGTTTACTAATCTAGCTGCTTTTCGTTGTGCTTTTCTTTCTCTCTTACTTAATCTTTTTTTTGCGTTAGTAGTTGTGTTTTTTATTGTTGAACCCTTGCTTTTTTCACTTCCGCTTTTCATAGTTAAGTTATTTTATGGTTTTATATTCTGAAATTATTTTATTATGGAAATCTAATGTAAAGTCGAATAACTCTTTGTCGTTTTCAACAATAAATTGTTCGTAATTTCCAGAACTTCTTAAATTGGCTGAACCATGAATGATAATATATTTTCCACAATAAGTTTTAATCAAACATATCTTAGTGTGTGTTCTTGTAACAGCTAATTGAAATTTATTTTCTTTGTTTAGGTTTTCATAAATATATTTTATTGCTCCATTTCTTTCATGTGAAAAATAGTATGCTGAAACAATCAAATCTAATTTATCGATACACTTATCAAAATGAAGTAATGCAGTTAAGCTATCAATATTTTCTTGCGACATTGATAGCGTGGAAATACTAACCAATTCTGCTTTTAATTCATTTTCAATTAAAATTGCTTCAATTAGTTCGCCAAATATGAATTTTCCATCTACGATGCAAAAGTTTCTTTTAGCTAAATCTAGTTTTTTTACAAGTTTCTTTGCGTTTGAATAATTAATGTGTTTTTCAAGTATTTTTTTGGGCAGCTTTGGCTTAATGACATTAGAAATTACATCTTCACTACCAATTTCGGTATCAAAGTCATCAATGTCAAAATCAAAATCTAAGTCAAAATTCATATCTTATATTTTACGCAAAATACTAATAAACAATGTATTATGCAAATATTTTCTAAGAAATATTAATAAAAACTGTATCTTTTTCTAATGCCTTAAATAAGTAATCTTCAATGAATCTTTCAGCTTTTTTAGATTCAAAAACTTTTGTTTTGAAGTCCGTTTTCATTCCTATTATCAAACAACCTTCCGTGTGTGCTTCGGTATTCCCAGAATGAAACCTTATTCCATCGAATCCTGGAACTCTTAATAAAAGCAATTTGTCTTTTCCAAATCTTGCTGAATATGTTTTTTTTATTTGATACCTTCCAGTTGGAATTGCAGTTGCAGCCTTTATTTTTGTTCGCTTAATGAAATTAACATCCATATCTGATGTTAATCCTCTATCCTTGTCCTCTATTGTATAAAGCAATGTGCCATTTACAACCAACTCACCAAAAGTTCTTTTTTCGAGTTTTATCGTTCTTTTTAAGTTTAATTCCATTATTGACAACAATTATTTTTTGTGGTAAATGCAGTTGTGGCTGATATTGAAATAACGGCTAGTGAATCACTTCTCCAACTTACATCTGTTAAAAATCTACTAATTGAAAAAACATTCCCCTCATTGTCCTCAATATGAATTTCAGAATGAAGCGGTATCATAGCTAGGGCATCCGACAGCCCTTCGTTTCCGTATATTTCTGCTCTTCTAATCTTTTTTATACTTTGAAATTTTGGGAAAAATTCGCCTCTACCATCTGAACTTCCTTCTTCTTCGTATTGATATTCGGGTTTGCTTAATGCTGAACTTACAAATATCTTATTGTTTAATTCTGGAATATCTTTGTATTTCAAATCACCTACATTACAATCTGAACTCCATGATATTGAAAAATATGGATCGCAATTATCACATGCTTCATTGGATGTGCTTTTTATTGCAAAAATATCAGAAAATAAAACAGGTACTGAGGCGTTTAGCAAAATAATATAAAATACTGAACCATGTGTTTTTACAAAATCAGAAAACGGCATATTTGTAAATCCTACCGTTAACAGGCTTGGACGAACATTTACTAATGTTGAAGCTCCGTATGTACTATTATCTTGAAAATATAATCCAAACCCAACTGAATTTATATCAAAAAAACTGGTAACTTCTGCTACATAACCAGTTTTAGCACTTTTTAAATAAATGCTTGAATACGACAATGAACTTGCTTCAATCAAAAAAGGAGTTATGATGCCTAAAGGCATAAAATAATCAAACGATTCTAAGCTATCGGAGAAATACGATAAATTAGAAGTTACGTTACACTCTTTTTCAAAAAACCTTAATGGACTGGCAAATGTCATTTTTTGATCTCGTTATATAAAATAAAAAATTCTATTATGTCTAATGCGTTCAATTCGCTAAAACTAATATGCGTTACTTGAGAAATTGCTGTTTTTATTTTTATCCAAAACTCATCAATTGCAATCTCTTGTTCATAAATAGTTTTTTCTTGAACTTCAAAATTTAGTCTACTTGAGTTAAATCTTTCGTTAATTCGGTTAGAAAGTCCTTTGCTAAATTGAACGCTAAATGAAAAAAATCCTTGAAGTCATATCCTTCTATTCTCCAATCTTCAATATTTTCAAGTGCTTTACTTTCATTCCAACTTGTCAAATCATCATTTTCCTTGCAAATAAACAAACTGCACATCAATAGTGCTGGATGGCTTATGTCATTTTCAATATTAGTGCAAGATTCATGCAGTACAAATAATTTTGTATTTGCCTGAACTGTTTTTTGCTCGTTTGTTAATTTGATAATTTCCTCTAGCTTTTTTGAAATTTCGTAAACAGAAAATCCATTTTGCATTCTAGCTTGTAGTTTCTCAAATTGCTGAATCCTTCCAACGCTCAAACTTGAATGAATCAAATACTTGTTTCCGTTTGCTACGAAAGAATTATCTGTTATATTTATGTTTTTTAACATATTGAAAATTTAAAAACCGACGCTTTACACGTCGGCTCTGTGATTAAGTTTTTTGATTTTGCAATGGACTGAATCCTACAACCCACAAAACGAATTTTGTTGCAATGGATAACCATTCTGGAGAATATCCATTTACCTGTGTTAAAAAATTAACAACCTCTGGTAAAGCAATTGCCAAAATTCCTACCAATACCCAAAGCCACTTTGGAATTGATTGCAATAATTGAAGTACTTTCATGACGTTATATCAATATTGATTAAAAAATCTTGTTTGGCGGTTTCGTCGCCACCGTAGTACGGAAACAGCATATTTGAAATTGGCGAAGTATTTACATAGGCGTAAACCGATACGTTTCTCCCTGTTTTAATACCTCTAATAGATACACCTACACAATTACCAACCGTTTCAAAACTTACTTCTAAATATCCAAACGCATCAACTGTATCTATGTATTCATAATTTCTAACACCATTTCTATACCAGTAGGCATATAAATCCAACTTACCTTTTCTGACTACATAGCCTAATCTGATAGAATTATATTGATGAATTGGAGCTACATTTTTAATTGAGTTCCAAATTGCACCAAATGACCAGAAACACAATCCAACTATTTTATTAATATCACTTTTATTATATTCTTGATCGTTGTATTGAATAATAGAATTATCGAAATCAATTAAAAATTTGACCTTTTTCTTGAATAAGAATAATTTCAAAAAACGATTCTGCGAATAATGTTCACCTTTTTTAATCAAATATCTCGACATATCTTAGTGCTTTTGCTTCGATTGTATAATTATACTTATATTTAAAAGTTTTAATATCAAATACTTTTTCGATTCTTACCAACTTTATGTCGGTTATAGAATCTGCAACAACGGAGTATTCTTTTTCAAAATTTACATAACAGTTTTTAGTTGCATCTTCAATAGTTGCACCACGTCCTACTACATCAAATGTTGCTATTTTATTTTTAGGAGAAATCTTTATTCCAGTTACTCCAATCGTTCCGTTTAGTGGATTAATAGTAAGCCCCCCTACTTCAAAGGAGGCTTTACATCCCATCAAAAACAAAAATATAAATATGATACTAAATCTTAAAAGCGTATTCATTGTTGAATATTTTATCTTTACTAAAATTCTTGTAAACTGGCGTTTGATTTGCTCTCATCAACCCTAATTTTGAAATATTATTGAAAATACTTACATAGGGTGATTTAGGATTTTTATTGTACGATTCCCACCATGCCAATTGTGAAGCATCACCAACACCAGTACTATATGAATATTGGTTGTTTTGACAAGCTCCAATATATTTTAAGCTGCATTGAATATCTTGTTTGCATCCTAGTTTTTGCAACAAAATATATATCCAACTATTTTGTTCTGTTGCCTTTGTTTGCTGAATACTTTGCGGCATAAATTTTGGTTTCCAATTTGCTGGAACAGATTGTCCAACTCCAGATTTGTACATACTTCCAGAATGGCAACAAAATGAAAACAATACTACTCTAGTGCCTTTTTTAAATAGCGATAACAATAAATGAATATGATTATCTTTCAATAATCCATCGTACAAACACCATGCTTGGTCACTTGTAAAATTATCTTCTGCATAACTGCTGCTGTCATCAATTGCACCATGACCACTATAAGTAATTATTACCAAATCTTCACTTGTAGCTAAATTTGACAATTCTTTAAATGCGGTAATTACACCTTGAATAGTTGCATTTTCATTAGATTGCTCAAATATCTCAAAATCTTTATAAAGCCTTTCTTGAAAACTTTTAGAATCCAAATTTGG
>Ga0208695_1001888_pt1 | contig 16349 bp, 9 predicted proteins | sample AD_UKC111_MetaG_FD_184449 | JGI IMG/M metagenome (GOLD analysis project Ga0208695, IMG submission 184449) | Active sludge microbial communities of municipal wastewater-treating anaerobic digesters from Hong Kong - AD_UKC111_MetaG (SPAdes)... | ecosystem: Engineered > Bioreactor > Anaerobic >... | reverse complement strand
GTACTTCTCGGCATCAGTGAAGCTCATTTCGTCTAATTCATTCATACATATCACCTCGCAGAAATGCGATCAACGAATCTGCACTATCAACGGCAATCTGCTTATTTCAAATTATTCATTCATATATATTGACTACGCACGTATATATTTAGTTCATTCAATATTCTGCTATTTTTTTATATATTATACCAAACCCCTCAAGCTTTTTCTCCAAAATTCTGTAATCTTCCAAATGAATGGTCTGAAAGCCGAGTTCCCTTGCCACTTCCACGTTCTTTATGTTATCGTCTATGTACAACGACTCTTCAGGATCTATTTCAAACTTGTCAATCAGCAACATGAATATCTCTTTCTGTGGCTTTACCAAATGATACCAAGCCGATACAACAAGACCATCGAAATACTTGAAAAACTCATACTTGTTGTATATAACTTCGAAATTCTCCTTGTTGAAATTAGACAGAATGTACAGATTGTAGCCTGCCTCTTTGAGCATCGGTATTAGCCTTGTGTTTTCCTCTATAGGTTGCAAAAAGTCGAGCGATTTGTGCGATAAATGCTCGAGCTCCTTCTCCAAATGTGGCAATTCTTTCTTCTTTTTCTCCCAAAATTCCTCTTCAGTAATCGTTCCTCTATCTATTTCTGTCCAATCGGGCGAATCGTATACCTTTGAACAAATTTCCTCACTAATTTTGTTACCAAATACCTCACTCGTATACTCACACGGATACCACTTAATTAGCACGCGTCCAACATCAAACACAATATTCTTTATCATCACTCAACCCTCCATCGCATATATAATCACTTCTTTACATCTCATTTTACCACACATTCAGTACTCAGGCCAATATTCTTAGGAAACTTACTAAACACTTCACAAATTTGACTCATAAGTGTTTTATGTAGAATAATTATACTGGCGAGTATAATATTGGCGAGTATAATATTTGAAAGAATAAAGAGGTAATTGATATGAAGTTTTACAATCGCAGCAACGAATTACAATTCTTCGATAAGCTAAGGCTACAGAAGGTTAAAAGATTCATCATTGATCGGCGAGGAGAATCCAACTTCTGCAAGTTGGAGAGGAATCGCCAACCCTCCTTTCTTATTAGATACTAGCAAAGAAATATGTGATATAATAACAGTAACAAATACCTTTGGCGCACACTTGTGCGGATAAGTAAACTGATGAGCCTGTTGGCTCTACAGTGTAGAGGCTGTTTAGACCAGCCTGAGAGAATAAGGGTCGTTTGACCAAACTTCTCTCAAAATCCTCCACCTCTACAGGTGGTGGGATGGTTTAATCCTAAAGAAGTTGGCAAACACTGGGGTAAAGTACCATACAAGAAAGGCGAGTCTTACGATATAGACATCATTGCATATAATGACCAAAATATAGCTTTTGGAGAATGCAAATGGACGAACAAGAAAGTGTCAATTGGAGATTATGAAAAACTCTTGTTGAAGAGCAATTACATTGACATTTATGGAAAGCGCAAAATATATGTACTCTTTTCAAAGAGCGGATTTGAAGAAGATTTGTTGAAGATAAAAAGTGATACGCTCATTCTTCTCACGCTTGAAGACATGGCAAAGATAATGGGACTCTAAAAATATAGAGCCAACCTACTACAAGGCTGGCTCTGTATAGACCTTGAAAAGTTATCCGAATTCCTCAGCAAGGTAATCCTTTAGATTTTGACGTATCATCTCAAGCTCATTCTTATCCCTTGCCGTCGTTTTTGCCGCTACGTGCAAAATTCCATTCTTCGTATGGAATGTTATAGTAAGCTCGTCACCGCGGATACTCACATACGGTTGCTTATCATTGTTTCCAGCAGAATACTTCAACACCCTTGCTTCAGTTATATATCCAAAATCTCTCAATATCTCTTCAACACGATACTTTTGAATCATCGGCAGAGAATGCCCCTCGGTATTATTGGAAGTAAATTTGAAAGTAGTTGCCTTTTCGATAATAACCTTCTTTGAACGATTGTAAGCATTATTCCTAACAATTTCCAAATAAGTTTGTCCCATTGGATTAATAGTTATGTATTTCTTGTTATCTATTCGATCAACATCGAAGAAAATGCGTGCACCTTCGGGTAATTGATTGTACATACTTTGTAAATCTTCAAATTCTGCAAGATTATCCTCATCTTCCACCAGCTCGAACAAATCGTTGTATTCGAAATAATAACTATCATCCAACGTTAGAGGAAGTGGGAAGAGTTCGATAACATACTTGAATCTTTCAAATCTGTAATACACCGGAATCTTTAAACCTTGGCCCAATGCAAGTGCAAATGCAATCTGTGCTTTGTATCCGCCAGTTGCGTTGATTACCACGTCGTTGTTTTCAACCCTTATTATTTCTGCTATTTTCTTTATCAAATTTCTCAAACCGTACCTTTTGAAATCCTCCATCCTCGCATCGTCTAACCTATCCACAACATGTACTTCTACCTTCTCGAATGCCAATTTGGAATGCTCGAAATAATACTTTAGTATGGCGCCAACCTTCTTACCGTCGATTGTATCAGAGACAAGGAAATGCAAATGCTTTCGTTCACTAATATATTTCAGAGCAACAATGCTTGCAATCGAATTGATTTCAGCACCAAACATCTGCTCCTTTTCAGGATCTTCCTTGCTATCCACAAAATACTGGCCAATTTTCTCCGTCTCTTTGGCCTCGTAAAGTTTCTTGAGCTCGTTATCCTTTGAAATATTTGAAACCAAACTCGCCCCTACTGTACAAATAAGTGAACTACTCATCCTAATCCCCCCTTGTTTGAAACATACATGCACCATGCTCGTCATACCAACTTTATTTTAGCACGTTTTGCAATTACATTGCCACTTTTTCCAATTAGCATGTTAGAATTATACTAATATGCATCACAAATATTGTAGAATTAAAAGCTGCAATGCATGTCAGATAAGGGGGAAAGAGGTGTGACTATCTACGTAGACGGTTCCTATTCACAAGAAAAGAAAGTATTAAGCTACGCATTTTGCGTTGTGCAAAATGAGAAAGAAATCTTGTACAAATCCTCAAAGGCAATGAAACTGCCAAATGGCAGTTCCACAAACGCAGAAATAATGGCAGTTGTCGAAGCATTGAAATACTGCATCAATAACAACATCAGCGAGCCAGTCATAGTCCACGATTACGATGAAATACTCTTCTTTGCAACTGGATACAGGAGACCACCGAATTCCATGCGTAGACATGTTAAGGAACTAGTGAGGCTAAAATCCATTGTGCATCCATCGTTCAAAAAAGTAAGAGCACACGATAAAGACCCATTCAACAACCTCGTTGACGAACTTGCTAGGCAAACCATGCAAGAATTCATAAGCAAAGAGCTAGAGAATGCTGAATAGGATGTGAATAAATAACCAATAATCCTCCTAATAAATTAAGGAGGATTTTTCTCAGATAATTTTCTCCCAATACTTGGAGAGCGCATATAAAGTATTCGTTTCAAATCTTGATCTTCACACACTCTGCTAGTTTCTTTGGGTGTTTCTTCTTTTTTCATCTTCTTTTTCCTTATATTACTTTTACTACCAAACGAATGTCGATTTAAGCGGGCTATCGCTTCATTTTTGATTTGCCTTACTCGTTCTCTTGCAATTCCGAATGTTTTTCCGACTTCTTCTAATGTCTTCACTTCGCCGTCTTTCAAACCAAAAAGTAAGAACAAAATTTCTCTCTTGTGTTCAGGAAAAGTATTCAGTACTTCCACTATCTGTTCTATTCTATCTGCCGAAGCCACTTCCTCTTTCATGTTTTTCGCATCTACCAGCAAATCTTCAAGGCAGCAGTCATTTCCGTAATATTTGATGAGTTCCAGTTGTTCCTCAGCGTTCTCTGAACATAACTGATTAATGGGTATATCCAAGGGATAAACCTTCAATGGGACGTTTTGGACTTGAAGAATCTGCTTGACATCAATACCGGAATACTCGGAAAGTTCTTTTAAAGTTGGGCTTCTGCTGTATTCGAGTTCAAACTTTTTCTGGGCTTCTTTTATGTGATTAACCATTTCATAGACAGCAATCGGTACTTTGATGATGCTACCATATTTACTTATTGCATGTTTTATTTCTCGCGTTATCCACCAAAATGCATATGTACTAAAACGATTTCCAAGATTTGGATCATAATTTTCTACTGCTTTTATAAGGCCTATGTATCCTTCTTGAACCAAATCTTCGAAATCCAAACCTAAACCTTGGTATTCAATAGCTACGTACAGAACCAATCTCAAATTTGAGAGTATAAACTTCTCCTTTGCCTGCCTATCTACTTTTGCTTTCTTGGCTAATTCCCTTTCTTCCTTAGCATCTAGTATATTGTATTTATAATATTGATCCTTGCTAAGAGAACCCAAAGCGTCGTTAATTTCCTTGTCAATAGTTTTTGGACTCTTTTTAGAACGTAATGTTCTTTGCTGTTTTGACGTATGAATTTGTCCAACGGTATCGATAGTACCGGTTGAATTGAAATCACTAAGCCTTCTTGATTTTCGAGGCTTATATTCCTTACCTTCTTCATTTGATTGATGTCTTGCGAGGATTTTATCTATGCTTTTCAGAAGGTCCTGTTCAAAGAAATCATCTTCAAGCAACCATCATCCCACCCGTATGTCTGGTAATTCCTCTTTGAATTCAGGGTCTATCAAATGGATTTGTTGCCTTATAATTCCTCGCTTTTCAAGAGCAGGCACAAGACAAAATCTTTCAAATGTCTCCTTATCAATATCTGAGGTATTTTTGACGTGTGGGAATAGCAGTTTTAGATAAGCCACAGCAAGCCTTTTGATAGCAGTTGTATCTCTTGTATCTGCTTTCGGTGGAACATCTAAAAGCTCATCAACAATTGCCGCAAATTCTCCCCTCTCTCGTAACATATGCAATACCTCAGTAAAATACTCAGCGTTGAGCGTATAGCCTTTCACTTTCATACTCTCATTCATCCTCGGGAGCTTCCACCCTTCTATGAAACCGTGAAAACGGTCAAGGAGCGCGGATTCTTGAAAGAACTCTGGAAGTTCAGAAAGATATTGTTCTCTGCGTGGTCTCATGTAATCCATCATAGGGATATTTCCTAAAAGGACGACGCCTGCATTGGAGGTACCCATCACATTTGCTACCGTGAATTTTCCTTGCTCCAAGTAATTTTTGAATGCCCCTTTCAGTTCAGATTCATCTGAAAACTTTATCGTTTGTATCTCGTCCAGCGCTACAAAATCATATTTCGTTATGAACCCAAAAGTACCCTTTGAGACATCGTAGAACATCTTTGCACGTGAGATTATGCCACCACCGATCCACCAACCGTATTTACTTAGGTTACTAAATATGTATGTTTTTCCTGTCCCTTTTGGTGCAAGCTCAATCATATTTAACCGAGGCTCTACAAACACCAAGAGACGAGATAGAAAAAGAAGTTTCTGATCTAAGGAGTGAAAACCATCCGGATTGTATTCCATTGAACGTATCAGAAGATCAGCCCATTCCTCTAAGCTGAATTTTTTTCTCCCTTCTCTAAAATAATCAAGGTCAATTTCGTACGGTTTGAATGGACTATAATTAACGAGTTGTATATATGAATCACGTCCGTTGTCATTACAATATGTGAGTGTAAACACACCCCATACTTCTCCACCTTTTAATTCATCAAACTCTTGGACTAATTGTTCATCAACTCTCCCTTCTGTCGACGATATTCCAAGCTCTGGTAAGCTAAATTTGAAAACGTTTCTCTTGACATCCGGTTCTATAATTGCTCTTGTCAAAACTCGTTGTTCACTTCTGCTGCTCATCAACTCACCTTTAAGTTTTTTGTCAGCACCTTTTTGTGGTATGAAATTGTTCATGTACTCTACCAGTTCATCTTTCTCCAATGTGCCATCTTCGTTGGTGAACTTTTTTACCAACCAATCTTTGATAAACGATGGTAATGTCCTTCCAGAAAAAACACTGTAATTCTCCTGAGTTTTGTACACTGACTCCTCAGGAAAAACTGATTTAATCTTACTATCCAACTCTTCTCCTATCACAACAACTCTTTCTCCTTCATTCCACCTTTTATCTTGAACGGAACTGAACTCACCTTGCTACCAATCTCAACAACAAGTACATATTCTCCGGACCTGAATCCAGACAAATCTATATCATAACTATTTTGAACATCGTCAAACTTATACTTTACTTTCCTATCACCAACTGTAAAAGTAGGTCTTCTTTTTGGTACAGGTACTATTTTCACTTTCAAAATTGGTGATCTGATCTCTATTTCGTCGCTCGTTAAGTCAATATGAAATTCCTGCTTTATAATCTTAGTCTTGCACGCAAAAATCACGGGTACTAGCACTTCTTCAGGTGTTGCACCACCATGAATTTCTCTGACAGACGTCTCGGCAAAGAACTTATACTTGGTAGGAATAAGATACCTCTTTTGCTCATCTGAGACATATACGAAGAAATCATCATTCCTCACAATGTCTCCGTCATTTGTGACCTCTGCATATCTTCCTTCTCTTTCTGCGAAATTCACGCCGAGTATCTTCCTGCCATTGAACTTCGTATTTGCAAAAGCAGTAAACCCATGGTCAGAAAATATAACGACAGCATCCTTATTTTTAATAAATCTGTTCACTATGTCTTTTACAATGCTTATCTCTTTTATAAGATTATCTGGATAAACGTAAGAATACTGTTCATGAATGAAATTGTCCAAATCGGCTATCCTCTCAACTCCTTCAAAGCGATTGAACTCCGTCGTTGATGGAAGATTACACCTGGCGATTTTAAAATCAACATCGAAACCTTGCTCTTCGAGGTATGATACAATTAGTGGTAAGAACTCTACTCCTAAAGCGTCTATCCATATTTTTGAATAGATACTGCTATCTACATTTTTCAGACAGTGCTCTACTAAATCAAAAGAATAGTACCACTTATATATGCTATCTTCGTTTGCATTCTTCTCGTCTAAAATTTCAATTAGACGATGAGATAGAGAATTTTTTACTCGCGACATACGATACTCTCTGAAATACTCTATGATCCATTCGGTATTATCTTTTACATTATCGTATTTTACGTCAGTTAGATAATGATACAATTCTGGATAAATCTCCTCAAGCTCATTTTCTTCAACATAATCAATATTACTTATAACCCATTTTTTCTCAAAAAAAGTGGTGCCAGTAACATACTTTGTAGCATCTTTGGCTGGAATACTATCAAATTCCTGCTCCAACTGAGCTTCTATACTATTAAGCTCGACGTCACGTATTTCTGAGGATTTTTGGAGAATCTCCCTGCGTTCTTTAAGAAATTCTCCAGTATTTGCTTGATCAAATATTCTTAAATAATATCCTTTCAAAGCCTCATCATTTGTCAAGTTTTGCAAGGAGCTAAAGACCAATTTTGTATAACATTTCTTTTCCATGTTCGAATAATACCCCTTCATAAGCCACCTTGCAAACTCTTCATCTTTGGATAGCCACATAGAGAGTGGATTAACCTTATCAAAATCATCCAAATCCATGACATTCAAATATTTCTTCACAAAATCCACAAAATTATTGGCTTCACGGAGCTTATCCGAGAGCATTTCCCAGAGGTGCTTATCATAATCGGAATATTCAATGGGAACATTTACCTTAAGCACCCTTTCAGTGAACTCCTTGTAATTTCTTATAGTCACCACGTTAAAAATTTCATCGTTTATCATCTTACTTGAAAAGTCATATAGCAACTCTTGTGTGACTAAAATGCTATTTGAAAGATTCTCCCGCTTCCAAAGATCTAAAAATTCCTTGGTTGTTCGGACAACAGTATAGTTTTCGATTTCTGCAGGTGAGTCAAAAAACACAAGATCATGCCTCTCATAGTCTGTTCCAATCTTCCATACGAAAGAAAATTCAGCTGTTCTATGATACTTAGCAAAAAAATGCTCTTGGAAATAAGAACAAAGGCCTACTATGGGAATGTATATCCTTCTTCTGATAAAAGTTCCTCGATTTTTGGTTTCAACAATAGTTGTGAGGAGACTGGAAAAGTCTTGAGAGACCGTGAATCTGATAATCTCAGATATTGGAACAATTACGTAATCCTTTTCATCCGACAGATGATTGATTATATCTTCAATATCAGACGGGCCTATCCACCCATCATCATACTGAAAATTTTCAAGAGTACTTAGATCAAGAAGTTGGGCTTCATTTTTTCTGAGAATGTCAACTACCTTTCTCATACTTTGAAAATTATCGAGCAAAATAAACCTTACTGGATATTTTCCATTATACATTCCGGTTATTTTTTTGTCTTCTTGTATAAGAGATGTAATGGTTTCATCATTTAATGTGGCTTCAAAAATATATCCCGAGTTCATTCCAGATATTCCTCCAGCTTAACACATATTTCTGGATACTCTTCAATTATCGTCAATAAAATCTCTCTCAGATCTTTCTTAGAAGATTCAATCTTCTGTTTTATGTCCTCTTTGATATTTTTGAAAATTCTGTCGTCCCAATCCCCATTGTTAATGGCATCTTTAACAGCATACATGTTCCAATGAAAATCATGTATTGTGAGTTTTCTTTTAATGTCATCAGCAATTCCATCCAGCGTATCATTTCCCAATGGACTTTTCAATCTAAAGTGCTCCGAAAGTACTTGATTTAACCACACTATGAACTGATTATGCAAACTGTCCTCATTTAGAAGTTCAGCTACCATTTCCTTTGAAAATCCATTCGATATCTCTTCCATTTCGTTTAAGGATGGTAGTGATGAAGAATTCAGGAATTTGTTCAGACTATTGAATATTTCTTTACCGTTCTCGTTAAATTCTAACAACCAAAGAGGATATGGCAGTCTTTCAATATGCCGTTTAATATTCTCTCTCAATTCGTAAGGGCCGAGAACTCCATTGATCTCAAAACATTCTCCTAACTTTTTGCAAGAATCATATTCTATCAAGAGCCTTTCAAAGTCCTCTTCTTCCCATGAGTAGATTTCCTTTGCAATTCTTTTATGAACGTATCTTAAGAAATCATCTAAGTTCAAATTGGTTGAGTAATTTGGGTATTTCTCTTTCATAAAGGTCCCAAATCCTTGCTTAGCCATGTCACGATTCAAATTAATCTGAATGTTCGTCACATAAAGTCTTATGTCCCTTGCGAATTCATCCATAGTCTCGAAATTCATCGGGAAATCTCGTACAAATTTGTCTATATCATCCAAAGCTTTTCTCATGTCATCCACGTTGAACACATATTTCAAACTCCAAAGAGGGAGTTCAAGATCATTTATCTTGCTTCGTACTTGTCTTTTCAGTTCCATAAGGTTATCGATGTATTCAAGACTAAAAATTTCATTCATCAATCCAATGAAATCTCTTTCTGCTCTTTTCTTACTCGCATCGATCTTCCAATAGTTAAGAACGACTTCAACCTTTTCTTCTGTCCACAGTCCTACTTCTTCTTGCATGTTGTTTCGCAAATATCCAGTTATTTCCTTGAATTCATCATCTGACAAACTTGCTCCAATCTTTTGCTCAATCCATTTCTTAAAACCTGCCTCCACGTTTTGTTGAGTAATCAGAACTGAAATTTCATCGCTCTTCAATGAGAAAAGGGAAGCAAACCTTTTCAGAGACTCTTCGGAAAACTCACGATTACCACTTCTACTCAGTAGAAGCAAAGTATCAATACAGGTGTTTATCTCATTACTGTTGTCGTTTTCAACAAAGTACTTAAGAGCCCAGAGAGGATATCCAGATCTCTTAACCCATTCCCTAATTTTCCAACATGCATTGTTAAGATTTTCTTCCTGAGTCATATTGAATAACTTAACTAAGAGATTAGTAAGTCTCCTCTCATCTTCTGTTCCCAGTCGCATTTCAAGTTTGTCTCTATCTTTTCCCTCTTCCCAATATTTGAACAGACTTGTCAATTTATCTTTTAGCAAATCATCTGTGACCTTGCGTCCGGTTCCTTGCTCGTAAATTTTACCAATAAATGGCCTAAGTGCAAAAGCCAATGTCGCGTATCCAATCATGTTCTTATATATTCCATATGGAGGTTTTTGCAAAAACGCCAGTTCATCACCAAGGTTGAAACCTTTCCCTGAGTACTTTTCGATAGTTTTTTTTACTTCGGTACATATTTTGTAAGTGGGATGGTTCAGATCAACATTTTGAATAAAATTCATTGTTTTATCGACTATGTAATTTCCAGAGTCATCCATGAGAATTGCTCTTAGATCTTTTAAAGGAGCATTTTTTGTCCTTTGTTCCAAGTCATCCCTACTTTGAGATGAGGCAAATACTTCCGCGGCCTTTTCCGATGCGGAATGCTTCCAGACATTGTTGTTTGTTAAGTCCCTTATATTTTCCAAACCACTCCAGAATATTTTAGGTGAAATTTCTTCACTCAAATGGATTGCAAAAGACGTTCCAGCGATTTGCTTACATGATCGTTTGAAACATATCTCAAATGTCCCATTCACTACTCTTTCAGTCCACTGATCCACGAGTTTTGCGCTGTACTCGCTGTAATCTTTCTCCTCATCTTTAAACTGATGCCTTCCAGCTACTCTAACTCTAGCAATATATTCAGCAAATTTTTCGTAGTTTTCAGATGTCAAAGGGGTGTGAGATATGGCGAAGACAATGTTAGCCAAATTGATGCTACCACTTTCGTGTAAGGAATCTATTACATCCTTAACTTCTTGTATTTCACTCTCTTCTTTGGCAAGAAACAAAGCAACAGGGATGTAGTAAGAGCTGCTAAAATCTGTTTCCAATCTTCTTTTCAGTTCATAATCCTTGATTTTTGCGGGATAAATTTGAATCTTCACTTCCCTCAAAACAAGCGATGTCAACGCTTTGTATATATTCTCTTTCTGAGTACTGTCCAATAATTTCGTTACATTTTCGTATTCTTTCATAAGATCTTTCTTTTCTTCAGATACTTCCTTTTCTGGTAGGACAGAATAGCTTACTAGAAACAAGCCGTCAGGATTTTTTGTAATGTATCCTTTCTTATCAATATGCTCCAAGATAGTTGGGACAAGCTCCTCAAAACTGGTACCTATGAACATATCCATTATGTTTTCTGTGCTTGGAGAATACAAAGTGTTTCCTCCATCGGAGGTCTTTATCAGAGAGTTCGAAATATTTAGCAAAAGTATGCCTTTAAGCACTGACAAATAAGATGTACCCAGACCCTCGAATATTGACTCCAACTGGTAATATTTTGAAACAATCGAACTTATTTTCTCAGAATAGATATTATTGAAATCTGGTAGAAAGAAATCCCAGAGTTTATCAGCAGTCAGGAAGTAATCCATCTTGCTATCGCTTCCCTGTGGATAATCTCTAATGAATCTCAGGAACCCACTTTCTTTGTCGTACAAGAAGCTGAAGATACTTCTCTGGGCAGATCCCACATAACGGGATATATAGGTAGCAATCGCTGCAGTATAAGGATGTATTGGAAAAAGAGACTTCAACTGATTTTTGGATGTAATATCATCATCTGTAACTATTTTTGAGATAAGCCTATTCATATTAGAATTCTTATCAAAAGCTTCTTCTTGAACAGTCCTCCACCTCTTTTCGTCTATCTTTCTTATAGCATTTGATAGTATCTGAAAAGTGGCTATATTCTCCATGTTGTAGTCCAGCTGATGGAATCTTCCTAAGAGTTTCTTGTAATCGCTATTTGTAGCTTGTTGAGGTGTTCTGTGGCTTATGATGAATAGGAAAACATTGTTGTTAGTAGTCTTCTCAGCGATGTCTTGCAAGACACTCATTATTGTGGGCACATTCTCTAAATTCATTAGAGATGTAAATTCATCCCAATATATTGCCATTGCATAAATGTCTTGCTCAGAAAGTTCTTTTGAGATTTCTACTAACCAATCTGCAATATTTGGATGAGAAATAGAAAAGTCTAAGGACTTCTCTAATATTCTTAGAACATCAGTATTTCTCCGATTAAGTGCATTAAGTAATCCATCTTTGTTTCTCACTCTTGATCTAAGTTCAATGTTTCTTTGCACGATGATATCATAGTTAATGTATGGCGTATTTTTGATATGAACGATATACTTTTCAAATTCGCTTTGCGTCTGCACAGTTATATTTTCTCTTTTCAGTGCTTCTTTAACTGCCTTCTCCAAAGTGAGACTTAGTGTTTTTGGATCAGTTATGCCAGATATTCCCTCAAGTACTACGGGAAGGACTTTATTTTCTTTTCTAAAGTTTCTCAATTTCTCTCTCGTCTGAGCTTCCAACTTTTCTACAAAATCTTCTATCTCATTCACTGGATCCCACAATAGATGTTTAACCACAGTAGTAGCATGACTTTTCCCGGTGCCATAGGCACCTTGAAGCCAGATAGACTTTCTATCCTTCGGATCCTTAGACTGCAATGCATCTATAAACCTACCCAAAACATGTAGAAAGTCTTTTGTTGGGATGAACTGCTTCCAGTAATTTTCACGTTCATCTGTAATGTTAACAACAGGTTGAAAGTAATCGTAAAGCTCCACAAATTCTTCGTACTTCATCTTTCGTCCCCCCTGAAATTTTCAACGTTTGTATAGAGATTATCCCCGTTTTAAGAACAATATAACCACTAGCATAAATCCATACTCCAGTAGAACTTCTCTCGAAAGTTTACAAAATAATAAGATGTTTAATGACAAGTTTCTTTTCTATACAGTTTAGTCAAATCTACCATGTTGTTTCTTGGATAATAACATGATAACAACGTATATATCATTAAAGAAGGGGGAAAAATTAAATCATAAGCCAAGATACCAGACCACCATGGTATTCTTGAATTTGCTTCTTCAATAAGAACGTAATTGCTTTGTGTAAAAACTTATCGCTTCTTAGTAAGAATTGAGATATAATCAACCTTTATCAATCCCAGAGTATCATATGTTATCTCCTATAATTTGAACAACGTTACTAAAAATCCAATAATTCTCTATAGTCCTTGATATCTTCTTGTAAGTTAATATTGTCAAGTCCTGCGATAAGATCAACTTTTATTAAGCCTGGTGTATTCTCTTGCAGCCATCTGAGAGTGTTCTCAAAAGCTTCTTTTTCCATCCCAAAAATGAGATATGGCCCACCATCCTTGTTCTCTTCATCATAAAGCTCAGACACTGTCAATCTATACTTATCTTTGAAAATGGCAAATCTATAAAGTGAGTAAAGAACAGCCATTGGATGAACATCACTACTCCCTACTTTCCTCACACATCTTTCTTTGCCGATCTTCTCGACAATTCCAAGACCCATTTTTTCGTACGTCGGCATATTTTCAAACATATTTATCAAGCTATTCAACCCACTTGAAGCAGTCTTTGGAGTCATCTGTTCCTCATTGAGTAAAATATTATAAAGCTCCTTGGAAGCGATATTTATCCCCCATTTAAGCCTCTCTAGATACCATCGTATTACTGAGGAATTATAGAATAAGTTTATCCAAACAATTTGATCTACAAGTGCCTCATTCTCGTAAACTAACTTATTAAGAGTCAGAGCCAAATGAGTAGGTACTTTTTTCTGATCAATCAACTCAGCGTCTTTTAACCACCTAATCATTGATGTAAGTTGAGTGCTTCCAAGAGTGTTTTTTGAATACCACTCAGTCAATTCAATCAAAAAATGTTTTAGCCACTCACTTTTCATTCCAAAAGTGAAATATCTGTTGAAATTGGTCAACCGATTCTTAGTCATCTTATTCCCTCCAACATTCAATATTGACTTTGCTAGTAAGCATCCCTTTTCAACAAAATCTAAACAGGACAAACAGTGAACACACTTGTTCTCGTTTATTGACACCTTAGGTACAACAGTAAGTGCGCGAGAATAGCATTCTGCTTCGCAGGCTCCGCAATGTGTACAATAAGCTGTTTTATAAATAACTTTTTCAATTCTACTCGAAAAACTTTTATCAAAAGTGCCATGATTTGATGAAATGATTAGTTTGTTGTTCGCTGTTTCAGAAACTTCTAGCTCATATAAGCTATTTTCGAATTTCACATTATATGTTGTAATACCATTACTGGAAGCACAATTAACAGGCCCGAGTGCTTTTATCCACTGTGAAATATTCTCACGCGGTTTTGAAATTACCGCTTCAAAATTTCCCTCTTCTTCAAATATGTTCACATTAACATCTTCTCTATCAATTCCTTCTGCTCCTATCCTTTTTTTCCAACTCCCTTGTGCAACATATTTTTTTATCTCAGAATCGTCCCTCAACCCTAATGATCTAACATATTGCTTGATAATTTCTATGTAATTGTCAGCTAGTTCAGGAAATGCTTGGCTAAGAACAAACTCAGACCAAGGCGAACTAAATGGACAAATGCTACATCCAACTCTTTGCAATCCTGAGCGATACCCTGCATTAATAAGGAATTTACCCGTTTCTTTATCTCTTAAGGAAAGAGCATAAAGAAAGGTTTCTGCAGTGTTCCAGCTTATAATTGGATGAGCATTTGTAAAAGCAATATGCTTAGATTCAACGGAAACTCTCCCATATCCACTTCTTTTAGCACTCTCGTCAGCTCTTACACCGTCGAATACCAGTATTTTAATTCTTTCCTTTTCTGGATTTAGTGCCTTTATCAGTTTCACTTGGGGTGATGTTTTGTATACAGTACAACACCATCTCAATATTCTGCTTGGTGGTCCAAATGTTTTCCACAACTCAAGTGAATGATGTTCATTTTGTGCTGTGTAGAATTTTAGGTTCGGATATATTCTTTCATATTGGGCCTTTGTCTCCTCATAAATCTTATAAGTGGCTGGTAGCTCCATGGTTGTGTCCGTAAAGACTACTATGTATTCATCTGGAGAAAGTGTTCTTGAAACTAAGTCTAAAATAACCTGAGAATCTTTTCCACCGCTATACGAAACGATAACTTGATCAACTCTGTTTTTGTATTTCCTAAATGTATCGTTGATAAAATCTATAGATTCATTCTTGAGGATCTCAATAACTTTTTTATTCTTTTCAATCATCAATTTAACATCTACTGGTTCTAATGAGAGGGTCTTACTTTCATCTTTGATTTTTACTTGAGCTTTTTCAAATATTCCACCACCGATTGCTTCTGCAACAAACTTACCTTTGTAGTAATATCGCCTTCCAATTTTCCACAAAAGTGGTTCTTGTGCACGAGGATATTTCCAGAACTTATCGAATCCTAAAAGGTCTAATTCCTCAAAAAAAACAGGATGCGGAGGCTTAATCGCATCACTTGAAGAATTTACTAACAGAATTCCACCACTTTCTTCATCCCAAATTATTTTATACATTCTACTTCTCCTCAATATCAAATGTCTGTCAAGTATATGACAATTATATCACAGAAAACGTAACTGATGAAAAGAAATGTTTATCTTCCCAATTTTTATTGCAAAATATGAATCCGCTCATGAAAAAATAAAACAGACTATCGAACTGCGTTGAGATCCTGTTCCATATGTGTTTGGTAAAAAGTACACACTTAATACATTCCGTAATCTCCACTTGTTTAAGCGTAAGAAATAACAAGTACCACTGTTTCCCATGCATCGAAGTAATTGAAAAGCTGCCGTTCGCTCTAGGTATCAGTTCTAATTTACACAAAAACCAGCTAAGAAATCCACACACGTAAGTAATGGTAACAAAATGTATGCTAATATAGGAACACACGAACACAATATTGTGACTTGAGTTTGTTCACAGTCATTATAGCATAAATGATTCTGAAAAGTGCCAAGAAAAGTTCGAAATATATTTTCAATAAAAAGATGTCACTGCGGTTTTCTCTGAATGATTCGGGGAACTTTTTTACAACGTATCCACCATCTTTCATTTGTTGAATGTAATGTGCACGATTGATTTACAACAACCCTATAGTACAGTTCAATGGTGAGAGTTATCGATACAAAGTTCAAAAAATGAAAGACCAACAAAATAGACAGAAAAGGTGATTCACTTTCTACAAGAGTGGTATACAATTAGATTAGCGCAGTAGCCCTGAAAGGACGGGATGAGTCCATAAAAAATTCCTAAAAGATAGAGGTAGAGAATAATGGTACAGTTGCACGACAGAATAGTGGAAAACACTAAAAAGGTCATAAAAGGAAAAGACGAAAAGATTAAACTTATTCTTGCAGAAATGTACGCTGGAGGACACGTACTGTTGGAAGATGTTCCAGGCGTTGGTAAGACAGTACTTGCACGTTCGATAGCGGTATCTCTTGGCTTTGATTTTAAGCGCGTACAGTTTACTCC
>Ga0208695_1001886_pt1 | contig 16353 bp, 6 predicted proteins | sample AD_UKC111_MetaG_FD_184449 | JGI IMG/M metagenome (GOLD analysis project Ga0208695, IMG submission 184449) | Active sludge microbial communities of municipal wastewater-treating anaerobic digesters from Hong Kong - AD_UKC111_MetaG (SPAdes)... | ecosystem: Engineered > Bioreactor > Anaerobic >... | reverse complement strand
TTAATATCAATTTAATATAAAGGAGATGATTATTCATGTAAGAGAAAATTAAATCGTTTAAACTTGAAACAGGTGATGTTTTGTTAGTTCCAACATAGAAATAAGATGATTTGGTTAGGTTGTTAAAAAGTTTTGGATTGAATGATAATATAATAACAATTGGTAAAATTTAATAAGAAAATAAATATATACATACATAACTATATCTTGGAAATTCATGGGTAATGGAATAAACAGATCAAGGTGTTAGAATATGGAAATAACCAACTTCTGTATTTACCAATTATGATGTATATAGATATAGATATAAAAGTAATTATGAAAAATTTGATGTATTACTTGTTCAATCGTAATTAAAATATTTTAATAAACCGTATGATTTCTAATCTCTAATTTTGAACACAATTTCAGAAGTAGTATCTTTTGGAAATGATTATATAAGAAGTGTATTAAAAGAATGGTTAGGTGAAAAATATAATAATCCTAATTTTGTGATTTGTTCTGAACTTGTTTAGAGAATATATAAAGAATAAATTGGATATGATATAAGTTCTAACCTTGAATTTGTAACACCAGACGATTTCTAAAGAAGTTCTGATTTTGAAAAGGTTTGGTGAAACATTTGAAAGGGGGTGTTAGTGATACATATCTTGTAAATATATGATATGAGATATGTATCGAAACGATATGTAAAGAAAAATTAATTCAATTCAAGAAGTTCTTTCACTTATAGAACGTAAACTTATTACAATGACAGAAAATTTTATGAAAGGTAATAACAGAAAGATTGAATATATTGTAATTCATGATACTTAAAACAAATAGAAAGGTTAAAACTAAGATACACACTATAAATATTTTAATTCTTAGTAGAGAAATTAATCATAACATTATTTTGTTGATGATAACAAAATTTTACAAATAGTTGACGATAAAGATATATAATATCATGTAGGTGATTAATGGACATATTACAAACAAGGTAAAATACCTTATCCGAAAATTACAAACACAAATAGTATAGGTATTGAACTTTGTGTTAATTAAGACAGTGATTATAATATAGTATTTAATAATTAGTAATATTTGTAATAATATTTATTGAAGAAATACAATTTACCGTTTGAAAAGATGGTTAGACACTTTGATTAATCAACTAAAAACTGTCCTCAAAGTATGTCTTAAAACAATTGGTAAAAGTGGAATGAATTTAAGTAATTAGTACAAAAAATTTTAAATTCTAATTGAAAATTAAGGGAGGGTGATTTTATGTAAGAAGAAGTAAAAAAAGAAAATGAAGTTACGGAAGTAGAACAGGTAGAAACTAACGATGAACAAGTGACACAAAACAACAATTAACAACAATTTTAAAACATGTTTATTTCATTGATTCAAACAAGACAAAACTTGGAAATATTAATATCAAACATGGTATATTAGATATAGGATTCTTTTAGTTAAATTGAATAATTAATTCAAATATTGATGGAAAAAGAAGTTCTAAAAACAGAAGATGTAGATAAAATTAATCAATATATTTAATTTCAAAAAAATAGTGTAAATAATGTACTAAAAGAAAGTTTTAAATTACCTGAAGAAACAAAGTAAGAATCTGAAGTTGAAAAAACTGAATCTGATACAACTGAAGATGTAGTAAATTATTAAGAAGATTAATAAGAATAACAAAAAGTTGAAAAGATTGTTAACTGAATATTGATAATAATTAATATTTTAAAGGATGGAGTAAATCTCCATCCTTTTTTATTTGTTTATAATAGTTTATAATGATTTAATTTTTTTATATTCTTTCTTAATTTATTTCTAAACTTATTATAAGTATATGAAACGTGGTAATTGAGGGGGTATAAAAATGGAAACAAAATATATTATGTAAACAATGGTATAAGATAAAAGTACTCAAATAAAAATTAAATTACAATTTGATTAAATAACAGTAGAAAGTGGTTAAGTATATAATTTTAAACCAAGTGATTTTTTCTTTCCTTTATTTCAATCATATATTCCACCACGTTCAAAATAAAACTAACAATATTTGACTCAATTATATTCTTCATTTTATAACAACACGAAAAAAATAATTAAAAAAGTATTAACTACTGGAATATATTTTTATTAGGGGTATAATAATTATAATATAAAAAAAATTAGTAATGAAATACGTGTTTTTATGTAACCACACGTTTAGCACGTAAATGGTGTACTATAATTTAATGATAATGACACAAATATTATTTTTACAACAGATGAAATAGAAGATATGTTTGTAGTTTGTATAGAAGTATAAGAAAAATTTTAATTCAATGAATATAAAAGTAACGGTGAATATAGAAATATATATAGTGAAAATATAGAAAGTTATGATTAGTATTCGTATGGAAGGTATATAAAAGACTAATTATAAAAGAACTTAATGTATACTGATTATACGTATAGAGTATTTCCAATATTAACAGTTAATGGAATATCAGACCTTAGGAATTAACTATCATTAAAAACAGAACATCAATTACAAATAATAATGAAAAATATATATTATCAACAAGTTCAACGTTCAATTTAAGTTTCAGAAAATAGAAATTTCAGATATTTTATGTAATCTAATTTTATATATGACAACATACTGATAGATATTACAAGTAATGAACGTAAAAAGTTTTTTATTTCAGGATATTACTAAAATGTATAATAAAACAACGAATTATAAGATGGATTAACATATTTAATACCTATTTTTATGGGTTCAGTACAACAAAAGAAACTTTAATTAATAAATAAATAAACATTTAATTAATAACAATTTAATATTTAGGTTAAAAATATCAATCAAGAATTAGTTGTATGAGGTGATTTTATGGATAAAAACATCATTAATAGAATATCATATTCATATGATGTAGTATAAAAAAATAGATTTCTTGACTTTAAATATGATAATGAACTTGTATAAATTAATAAATATTTAGTATTTGTATTGTTTTAAAGTGAAGATTAAGTTCCATATGAAGAGTATTCAGGTTTGAACATTACAAAATATTTGTTATATTTATAGGAATATTAATATAATTATTAAGACTTTCTAAATGATTTAAAGAATTAATTAAATGTAAAAGTACAACAATATAATAATTAGTTATATATCAATGATATTGTTATTAATTTCTATGTAAATCAAGAAGGGAAATACACAAAAGTAGATGTTGAAAATATTATATAACAAACTACACGTGAATTACTAAAAATATAAATATCAGAAAAAAATTATAATGTTTAGATTTTGTATACATATAATAATAAATCATACTGGTTAAATATTAACTTTATAAACGTTTGAGAGGTGATATATAATGATTGATTTATTTTCTTAATCAGAAAATTTTAAGAAAGAAAATATATAAAAACAATATAATATATAACATGTTAGAATTGATAAAAATAAATAATAACTATTATCTGATTTTACTACAGAATCATAATTTAATTTATAGAGAAGTAGAATTGATGTATTATAAAAATAATTAACTAATACATACGATACGTAATGGATAATAATGAGATATAATAAACAATATTTTGATTATTTGTAATTTTCATTAACACAAGACGGTATTAATCAATATGGTTTGAATATAAAAATTAATCATAATTTTTCTAATGTTGTAAATGATGTTATTGTAAAGTGAATTGAGGTGATATCATGTTATAATTACTTGGTATATAATAAGTATAAGTCTAAGGTGTAACATAATAAGTATCATAAATTAATAATAAAAATTTAAAAATTCAACCACCATAAATAAAATAAGATACATAAAAAAGTACACAACCAACAGTAATAACTCCGTAACCTGTAGTACAACAAGTACCACAAGTAACACCATAAATAAAATAACATATAGAAAACACTTAACAAAATAAATAATCACAAATAGGATTATAAATACAAAATCCAAAAGAAAATGGTAGTATTATATAAGGTCAACAAAACAACCAAGTTATTTTTTTAGGTGATAATTAAACATAATATAATATGAAGGAAATAGATAAGGTTTAACAACAATAAATGATTAAAAAAATACAACAACAATAAATTGAGTTAAATAATTTAAGATAAAACAATTAAAGACAACGAAACAGAACATAGTATTCTAACTAATATTAAAAAATAGATCAAGTTTAACAGTTACGTAAAAAATGAATATTATGAGGTGATAATAGTGTCTATCTTTAATAAGATTGAACCGTATGATTATATAAATAATACCGATATAAAAATATATTTATAAGATTAACCAACATTACAATAGAGAAATAGAGTTTTACTTGATCCATTTTTACTTCAATTATTTGAAGAAAAATAAAACATATTTCAGATATAATCAACATATGATATAGTATTATAAGGTGATAGATAGAATCTTGAATAAATATTTTAACTTATTAGAGAAAATTAATTTTTATATATTATTGTAACAATAAATTATAAACAATATATGGAAACATATTATTTATTTATAACAAATGTTAGTTTATCAAAACCTAAACAAACAAACTAATAAATAGGAATAATATCATATTAGACAATGAAAATATCGTAAATAAGTTAAACTTATTATGAATTTAAAAATAATGAACAAAGTTTATAAACAAACACAAATTCAATATATAAATAGATAGAATTTATGTAAGAGAAATATAATCTAAACATAAATACTACATATTTTGAATAAACAAAAGATACATCAAAAGATGTAAAAATATATAAAGGACATCATTTAAATATATAAGAATTTATATAATATTTATAACTTTAGTAAAATCCACGTATTCCTAAAATATCGATATATGGATTACAATTTCTAAATTTATATTTTTAGAATATAAAATAAAATAATGAATTATTATTTTAAAGTATATAAAATCAGTATACACAAGGTAATTAATACAATGTTAGTTTATAAACTGAAAAAACACTTGAAATTATAAAAGAAAATATTAATGTATCAGGGTATAAATTACGTAAATATATTTAGAAATATTACAATTATGATATTGGTGGATTTCAAACGATAGAATATTCAATATTTGAAGGTTAAACTGAATCGAATTATGTAGTATTGACAGGTGTTAATACAGAAAACACAATTCTTTCATAAGAAGAATTATAATTTAAATTGTTATAACAACATGTACTATATGATGTTATTTCATCTTAGTATACTGTTTTTAAGTAATCATAACGATACGAATTGTCGGATGTAATTAATTTATATATAATGGGTATGAGTTAGTAACAATAAGATAATTTTTAATAAAGAACTGTACTTGTTTATCAGTATAGTAAATAATTAATGTTATAAGACCAATTTAACGGTCTGAATAGATTTTTATAAATTGGAAAATATAATTAATTTCATCTTTCTAAAATACTACAACTTAATAATATAGTTAATGTTAATGTACCTAATGGTTGATTAACTTGTGTTTTGTTTTTATTTGGAGGTGAATTGAATGTAATCTCATTCAATAATCAATAAAGTAATAGAAACAAGAGGAATGACGTTTGATAGTATATAATATAATCCTGTTAGAAGTTTTTATTTTGATTAAATGTAATTTGATTTACAATTATAATATGAACAAAATGTGACTGTTTTTTCACATTATATAACGGAAAATTTACAATAGATAGAATAATATCAGTCAATAAAAAACTACAATTTTGACGAATAAATGATTATAAGATAATAAGATTAAAATAATTTTTAATATTTTAATTTATAATAAATCAATACTATGTTTTAAAGATTTAGTCCTTTAATTTCTTTAAAGTATGTTGAATATACAATTAATGAAGATGATTCTGATAATGTTGTAATCAATTTCTATATACCATAAGAATTTTATATTATATTAGGAAATGTTTATATACCGTAAACAAGTTAAAATGATTAATCAAATGAATTAGATATACCTTCATTTAAGAATTAGACATAATATAACGTTATTACATATAGAATTAATAAATCTGAATTATTTAGATTTGACTATGGTTTAATGTTGAAATTAATTGTAGTTTAATATAATATTTTCATTGATAACGTTAATTAGTTGAAATAATATATTGATAATTATAGTGGATACAACATTCCTTCTGTGTTTAAGGAAATATTCTTTTAGGAAAGTACAGAAACATACAAATATATTGAAAATGAATTTAACACGTAAAAATAATTATTAAATAATTATAATATACGAAATAACACAAATATACAATTTAGTACACAAGATACAATACTTATCGAGAACTAAATTTAATACGTAAAGAATCTTGACACATTAATAAATGATTTTCAAACATACAATATATAATAATATATTATAGAATAGTAGAAACAAAGAAAATATGAAATTTAAGTGTTATTAGATTATTTTATTAAATTAGTTTTTAATTATTTGTTATATTCTGATACAGAATATTTTGATGATATAGATTTTGATTAACTTAAATTTGAAATTCAAACTAATTTGAATTATCTTTTATAACAATTTAATTATTAAATATATGGACAGTAATTCAAATTGTTTGATAAACTATATTATTTTGATTTTAATTCAATTGATCCATAAAATAGGTAAGATTAATAATCATTATATTATATTCTTGATAAAATGGATCAATTAAATCAATCAAATTAACTTTAGAACGAAACTATATTGTAATAATTCTTTTAAATGAAAAGTTGTTATTCTAATTATAAATAATTATAACTAACAACTTAATTTGAACATTTGTATTAAAATTTACCTACAGATGAGATAACAGAACTACAGACGTTTGACTATATAAAAATTCTTTAGAAGTATTATATTGATAGTGGAAAATTAAAAACAGAAAATATTAAAACATTTTTTGATATTAATATAATTAACGATTAATAAATAGAACAAGTATAAGAATATATTCAATCTTTTATTATTAACGAAAATGTATTTTAAATATAAAATAAAATATTATCATAGTATAAAATATCATTTTCATCTTTATTTCAATTGAATAGAAAAAGTACATAATAATAATATGAGTATATATACAACAAACAATTTAAATTGTAATTATTTTTCTATGTTATTGATATATAATAATCACTTTTACAAAAATCAATTGAAGAATATGAATATCCTTCTACACAACAAAGATATGTTTTAATTAGTTAATAATCTGAAATAAATGACATATTAAGTACAAATATAAAGTTTATAGTAAATGAATTACACTAAGAATAAGAACAAAACATTGATAACGAGTATATGGTTAATTAATTTAATTAATTTTTAAATGATATTAACTTTACATATTTAATAAATAATTTGTAACCTCATATTTAACCAATATAATTAATATCAGTAATTAGATAGAATAATGATGATGTTTTTCAATATAACTTATTTACACATTCCGATGTTTAAGATAGAGACCATCATTTATAACGATGTCTGTTTTCAAAAAGTAATATAAATGACTAAATATATAAGTAACAAATATAAAATTTCAATTTGAATATACAAAATTTACCATATTTCCTAAAATTATAAGATAATACTATAAATTAAATTGAACTTCTTTCATTTACTATTAGTTTTGACCCCGTTTTAGGTAAATATGTACTAAATATTTTAAATAATAAGTTTAATATTAAATTTGTTGAACGTGAAAATCAAGATGAAATTTAATTACGTTGATACTTGTTGATACGGAGGTGTTTAAGGACATATATTATATGTGTCCACAACATCGATGAAAATAGATTATCGAATACCAAAAAATGAACAAAATAATAATGTAAAACAAAATTAATAATTTAATAATTAATAAAAACAAAAAGGTGAATAGAAAAAATATTCACCATTTGGTCTTGATTAATAATCGTAATTTAAACAAATTAAAATAGATAATATTAATTAGTAATTCAGTAATTTATTCAAAAATACATTTACATAATTTACAGATATTACAAAAAACATTAAACCTAATACTATAAATAATTAATTAAACGTTTAATAAAATATATCAAAGAACATTTTCTAACCTAAATCTTAGTTACATTAATTTTTGACTGATGAAAAGTTACAAAAAAGTTTAAACAATATTTTCAAAAAAGATTAATCTGAATATATCAAAAACGAAAATAAGTTAAGAAAAAATGGTATATTGATAAAATCTTTAGTTTTAATATAAACCACATAAATAATATAATTACTTATGAATAAAACGGATATTGTTGAAAAAATTGTATCAAATCCTATATAATAATAAGTAACAGGTGGTATATTTGGTTAAGTATTCGGATAAATTTAATAACCAATATTTAAATTTGGTGGATAAGTATTAGGTTAAATTTAAGGATAATTTGTATTGTATAATTATTCTTAAATAAAATCAGGATAAATACAGTCAAAGTTCAAAGATCAAAAAAATAGTTTGTACGATTATTTTGATCCTAAAAAATAATAGTAAAATCCATCAGATAAAAATATTGTATTTGGTTCATTCAGATTTTCTATTATAGATTTCTTAGGATAATTTATAGGATTACTTCTTTTTGGTAATTAATCAGACAAAGAATAAGAATAAATAGGAGTACAATAAAGTGTTTAAGTTTTGAATACTGTTGGTATAGTTAAAGATGACAATAAAATTTAACAAAGTCTGTAATAATAAAATGAAACATAAGTTTAAGATTTAACATAAAATAATGTAAAAATATAAGATTTTGATGACGAAAACATTAAAAATGTTTCTGATAATATATCTACTTAACACAACGGATAACTTTTATAAACATTATAAATAGAAATGACATTACCTGAATAAAAAAGAAAATAATTATAAGGAAATCAAGATAAAATATTTTATTCTATATAATATTCTAACACTTATGGTTAATTGAAAGATGATACAAATATTAATACATATGTTAAGACTGTTCAACCATTTTAATCGATAACACCATTTTAAGATAATACATAAATGAATAAATTAGGATCATAATATAGTGATTCATAAAAAAAATTAGATAATAAATAAAAATTAGAAAATCAACCAACTATAAATTAATAATATAATACTTATTAAAAAGATTAAGATATTCCCTGGTACTAACAACAACCAAAATACAACTAAAATAACGAATATTATAAATACTAACCATTTAACGAATAAGAATTTGAAAATGTTTTACAAAGTACAAAATCAATGATTTTTGAAGAAATTGATTAAACATTAAATTGGTCTTAAAATATTGATAGTATACAAAACTAATTAAGTTAAATAGGTATTCCTTCAAACGTATTTTCTGATTAAATATATTAGGAAATTCAAAGTAAATTAGAATAATAACAATAATAACAATAATAAACAGTACAACCTAATATTTAACCATAGAAAGTTTAGATGTAATAAGTAGAAAAAATACCACAAGTACAAAAGTTATATGAACAAGTTTAAAGTAAAACTATATAACCACTATAAACAACAAAATAACAACCACAACAATTTATATAAACAACATATTAAAAACCACAATTAACTTAAAATGTTGAACAATAACAAAAGTAGTAATAAAAAACTATTCCTTTCAGTGTATCTGTACAATATTTTGGTGAAACAGGACAGTCAGTTGATACTACATCCAAATCTTAACAACAACAATAACAAATATTATAACCAAATATTGAGTAAATTTTCTAACAAGAATCTAAATAAAGTATACAAAATTTACCTTATTTAATTACACAACAAACAAAAGATGTTATTGAACAAGAAAAAACATATAGGAAAACAAAACTTACTGAATAATAACAAGGAAAGTATACAGATGTTTAATCTTTATTTTCTACATTAGTAAAACAAACAAACTTTCTAAAAAATAAAACATTTTAACAGATTGTGACAGAGGGAAATCAAGGTTTATAACCATCTAAAATTCTTGAACAAATATCATATCCAATTAGACTTATTATTGAACAAAAATTATTATAAGATTCTAAGAAATATAAATAATCAAGTTAATAACGTGAAATATCAAAAATATAACTTTTTGATACATAAACATTGTTTGGAAAAGATTAAGAATTTAGTACATAATATGATATCTATGAATATTTAAGTAAATTAAAAAATAATCAATCATTTCATTATATTGTTGATAATGACAGAATATTAAATATTGTAAATGAAAAAGATATTTAATATTAATATGGTTAAAATAATAACTAAAATAATAATATACTTTCTATTTTGGTTAATATTAATAGTGGTGAATAATATGAATAATTGAATTAGGTATAACAATAGTAATAACTTTAATAATATTTAATGTATACATACGGTAAATAACTTACTTTTTAAGAATCATAATAAACATAAAAAGATATAGACTTATCATAAAAAATTAAAGATTAAAAAACAAAAGAATATTATGATTTAATCAACCAAAAATATTATGTAAATTATAACTATAATAATCTAATATGGAAAAATTCAGGTTAATTTAATGAAAATAATCCACCTTAATGGTTAACTAATTATATGTAATATGTAGAAGGTATGAATGATAAAGATAAATAAATTTATCAAAAAAGTTTGTAATCACGTGTATGGAAATAATAAGTTAGATTTTCAAATGAAATAACAGGTGAACAACAATAATATATAAATCCACTATTAATATTATAAGTTATGTATAATGAAAGTAGATTTAATCCTTATTAAGAAGGTAGTGTCGGTGAACTTGGACTTATGCAGGTAAAACCTGATCTTACTTAACCAGATATTATATAAAGATAATCGAAGTAAAAGTCATTAAATAAATATTTTGAATAATAATAATAGTAAAGACCTATTACATTATTTGAAGGTACATAACCAACATTACTATATCCAGATAATACAAAAGATGTTGACTAATGGAAATAAATAATGATTGATAATCCACTTAATAATATCGAAGTACAAACATTATATGGTGTGTAGTATTTATAAATAAGATACCATGATTCATTTGGAAGTAGTTATTATTCTGATACAAATTTACCTATTCAACATAGAATATAGTAAATAATCGAATAATATAACGGTGGTTCTGAAAGACAATAATATCGTGATAATGTACTCAATTATTTGTTAATGTTTGTGTCTGAACATATAAACGAAACTGGTAATACAAACTTAATTAAATTATTACCATTGTTAAATAAAAAATAATCTGAATCATAACCATAGTTTTTTAGATAAAATTATAATTAATAAACATAATATGATTATATTGATTTATAAAACTTTTCAAAATACCAAGATTCTTTTATTAAATTTTACAATGGTTTTATAGACAAAATTAATAAATAATAAGGTACAATTTCTGTTGAACGTATATCAACAATGACATAATAAAAACCAGGACAAACATAATCATTAACACCAGAACAACAATATTTAATTAGTTCAAATCCATTATATTATTTATCTTATTAGTATTTTAATTAGGTAACACGTGAATAAGTAAATAATTTTAATTAGTAATATAAAGTTAAAACATACATTACTCCAGAGTAATTATAAAAGGAGTAATTAAATTATTTAATTGAATAACATAATTAATTTATAACAAATAATTTTATTAAAATTATAGATAAAAAAGGTGAATTATTTGTTATACAAGATTTGAAATAACAATTCGGATATGATACAAATCAATAAAATATCGTATAAAAAATATTCCTTATTGAAATATAAGATAAATTATTTTAACAATAGTATTATTATGTATTAGATACTTTATAAAATAATATTGATGTTTCAAAATAACCAAAAAAAGAATATAAAACAATATTTGATTATGAATAATAATTGTTTGGTTTGTTTAAAAATAATCAATTTTATAAGGATTTTACATCAAAAAACAAAAATATTGTTATCTAAAATATTTAGAATACATAAGATTTTCCAAATATAAGTATAACAGATAAATTATACTTACCTAAAATTTAATGGAACTAATTTTTGACTATTGGTTAAGACATTAGTACAACTTAATTTGATTAAACTTTGTAGTCTTTATAAAAAGATAAAAATTAACAAAAACAATTACAAAAAATATTTGGTGGATTTTCATAAGATGAAATAATTAAATTGTAAAGTAACTTTTATTTAACAAAATTTCTTGAAGGTGGTTTTGTATCTAAATAATTATAAGAGTATATAGATAATTATATGTAGTTATTTGATAAATACTATAACAATATATAAATAAGTGATTAAATTACTATTAATTAATATATTTCTATTTAATAAGTAATATAAGAATATTAGATTACTGATTTGAGTAAACTTGATTAATTATATTCATTACCATAAAAATTTGAATTGATAAACAACAAAAAAATGTTAGGTACATTTTAGAAAGAACTAAAATAAATATAAACATAAAAAGGTAATATTAATGATATTACCTCTATTGTCATTAAATAATAAATAAATTAAGTTTATTTGAGTAATCAATTAGATACTATTTATTAATTTATCCAAACTTCTGATATAATTTAGTAATATATTTAAAAATAGTAACCTAACGTTTATACAAATATTTATAATCAAATATAAAAATATATTGTTGATATTGTGTCAAATTACTTGAAAGAAACAATTGTTATAGAAAAAAGTAATAATCCTATTGTATTATAAACAATTTAATTATTACATTTACTAAATCCTATTGTTGGTATTTTATTGTAACAAAAATTTTCTTCATATCAAGTGGAACAAGAATAGAATATATATATTAAAAATTACGATATTTTTGGAAACGAAAAAATAGTTTAATCGTTTTCAATGTTGTAGTATAATTATGTTTAAAATCTCTTTAATGAATATACACAAAATAAACTTGTATAACATTAAAATTATCAATATGTTTTAAATTAGTTATTATTGTCATTATTTAAATATCTTAACGTTGTTATTCCTGTTTTATTGTAACATAATTATATTAAAATTGTAGAAAATATATTCTAAAATCTTGAAAGTTAATACTAAAAACTATAATAAGATATGTTTAAAAAATTATCTACATTATTTGAAGATATGTTATTATAATATGTTAGTATAAATACATAAACGATATTTATGTATTTTATAGGAAATACATGGAATAATATAATAAATAACAAAATATTTGAAAGTCTTGATACTATTATTTAATAAAATTTGGATATAACTAATATATTTACTTATATTACATAATAGTTCGTTTAAGGATTTCAATAATCGTATATTGTATAAATGTTCTAATAAATTGTAGGTTACTTTTTAAACAATTTCGGTAAAAATATTGATGAATAATAAAATAAAGTATCTGATTTAACATAAAATTATTAGCCAACTATAGTTAAAACAATATTGAAATTAGTATAAGATTAATAAATATAGATGACATTTAATTCATAATTTTTAGTTGTTGAAAAAACAGATTAAAATGATGTAGAGATAAATAATATACAAAAATCATAATATACTGAATTAATTCAATACTCATAATATGTTTAATCGTCCAGTTAACCATTAATGATTATGTAATAATAATCATAACTTTTTGTTGTAAATTATGATAACGTATTTGATAAATATTTTAAGTCTTAATAAATTAACGATATTATATCTAAACTATTAATCTAACCAATCTAAAGTATATTTGATTATATGTAGTAGTATAATAAATAATACCAAAATAAAATGTAAATATAATAATCTAAAGAATAAAAATAAACCGATATAGACAATATATAAAATACAGTATTTACATAATAAAATTAATTTGGTATATTTGTAATGTTACAGACAAGTAAGTTATTTTTATAAGTAATTAATAAAATTAATTTCTAAGGTATTATCAAACAAAAAGACGAAAATACAATGAAAACTATCTAAGATATTTTATAAAAATCTACAGAATTAACAATGGAAATTATATAATAATCATTGTAATTATCAAATAATAAATCTAAAATTTCAGGTAATAATATATTACAGTTTGTTCAGTAAATGTTAAATATGTTTATTAAGTAAATAGGTGGAATAATTTAAATATTATCAATACAACTTGTATATTAATAGACACCTTAGATTCAATTTTTTATAACAGATGTAATTGGTGAAAATTCTGTTGATGAATTATTAGATGAACAATAAAAGGTAGAATAACTTGGTAAAGTTCTTTAAAGTAGTGTTGAATTTATATTTAATTTATAATCATCGGTTTTCTAACTTTAAAATACTAATCAACAATCATAGTTAAGTGGAATGTTAAATCCAGTAACTATGGTAATATCATAATTTGTTACATATTTAATGTATTAAATGTAACCAATATTCAGTGAAATAATTTCAAGTACAAATAATTTTATAATAAAAATAGTTCAAAATTTCTCTTATTAACAAATACCATAAGAAAAATAATTAGAAATTGTAAAGAATATTATTCCAACTATGTAAGTATTTTAAGTAAAAATATAACTGAAAGTATTGTTTAGTCCTCAAATATTAGTATAAATAGAAAATAGTCCTTAAATAAAATAATAATTGAAATAAACAAATAATTATGAACAAACAAAACAAGTTTAATAGAAACTATCGTAGTAATTACCAACAATATTCAAAAAAACTTAAAACTTTATTGTTGTTTAATAAAATATTGTACCTAATTTAATTAATCAAATATAATAAGAAATAAAGTAAAAACCTATATATCTAAACAATGATAAAAATAACAATGAAAATAATAAATTTATATTATCATTTGTTAATTCAATTGTTTATTCTACATTTGATTAGATTACTGAATTAATCAAAGTATTATTTAACGATACATCTAAAAAAGATACAAAATAAGATACATCAAAGGATGAATAATAATTCTTTGATGAACTTAGAAATTAAGTGATTGGTTAGATTAAAATATTATTTTTACCTGATGGTGTAGTTAATACTATTTCATAATCTATACCAGTATTTTTAGATAAATTATTTACTTCAATTACTCCACAAAATTTATAAAATATATAAACACAAATAATACCTTCATTATTTTAAAGTGTTGTGGAATAAAATTAAAACTTATACATGACGTTTTATGATTAATTAATAAAGTTACCTGAATTGTTTCAAACTTAGAATTAAGATATTTAAATAACTTAATTTGATAAGACAATTGTATCTAAAATGAAAATATATTCAGAAACGTTACAGAGATAATTTGTATAAAAAATTTAATCAAAATTATAAAATTAATAAAAAGAATAGAAATCATTAGATTAAACTTTACTACAATTAGTACAAACAAAACTTCAAGAACCTTCATAACTTGTATTTGAAAAAATTAATTAAAATACACCAAATGTACAAGAAATTAGACCAACCATTACTAATGTAGTGTCAAAATACTAAGAATAAAAACCTTCAAGTATTACTATACCTGTTTTACATTTTTACACTAAATAGTATGTTTCACCTGATATACAATAAGAAACAGAAATATAAGAAAAAATAGAAAGATAAGATATATTAACACTTAAAACACGTGAAAACATTTAAAAAGTAAAGTATTTAATACAACAAAATTTAACAAGAATATATATGTAAAGATATTTACAAGTTGAATCAATGTGAACTGTGTGTAATCTGTGAGGTGATTATATGTAAACTAAAGAGAATCCACCAAATAACAATCGATTTGTTGATACAACAAGGAAAACATAATAAACATAAAGATAAAAATAAGATAATTCTTAACAACAAGAATAAGTACAAAGACGTACAATTACTATCAATAAATAAACTGTTGACTAACAAACAAACACTGTTACAACACAAAAACAGTAAATTAATATTGGTGGAAAACCTACAGATGAATTGACTGAAGAATTGAATGTGTTTAAATAGTCTGTTTAATCTCAATTTTAAAATGTTAAAGAACAAATTGATAATGTAGAAAAATCATTACAGAAATCAATGTAATAATTTTTTGATATGGTTTAAGATTAGTTTGAAGAAATAAAAGAAGAACAAAATCAAGTAAATAAAAAACAAGAAAAACATAATAAACAATCTCAATCTGACTTTGTTGATTAAATTATTTCAAGTATAAATAGTAAGGAAATAGAAAATAAATTACGTGATGTTATTAATGATATTATGAAGTCTGATATATTAAAAGGACTTAATAGTTTAATAGATACACCAGATTACACAGATTTATAAGATGAATTATAAGACGATATAAA
>Ga0208695_1001876_pt1 | contig 16420 bp, 18 predicted proteins | sample AD_UKC111_MetaG_FD_184449 | JGI IMG/M metagenome (GOLD analysis project Ga0208695, IMG submission 184449) | Active sludge microbial communities of municipal wastewater-treating anaerobic digesters from Hong Kong - AD_UKC111_MetaG (SPAdes)... | ecosystem: Engineered > Bioreactor > Anaerobic >... | reverse complement strand
ATATGTTTTCTGCATAGTTCCTGGACTACCGGGTGAAGATCCTCTATCTTACGGCTATTAATCATTGTTTCACCACCTGATATATGAATTGGAGCATGTACACCTCCTACTTCATATATATGAAAATAAAAAAGTTTTGCAATCAATTTGACTGCAAAACCTTTAAGTTTATGTGGATCTACATATCTGATACCAGTCCTGCCGCCCTCAAAATCTCCTTTGCGGATTTCTCAATATCATTGTAGGTAGTCTTATATGAACATACACTTATCCTCATAACCGATTTCCCCGACCATTTTGAGCCTCCCAGCCAGCAGACACCGGATTCCTGGACTCCTTTAATAAGGGCTTCCGTTTTCCGGTCATTATCGTAATAAACCAATACCTGGTTGTAGACTACATCGTTTAAAACCTGAAGCCCGCCTTCCTTAAGCAGCCTTGAAAAATACACGGCCTTGCAATGAAGCTCTTCAACCAGCTCAGCTACGCCTTTTCTGCCCAATCCCTTTAATGTTGCCCACAAATCTATTGCTCTTGCCCTTCTTGACATCTCAGGAGTATATAGCATTCCATCCCTGTTTTCATTATATATTATGTACGACCCTGTCATATGCATTGCATTTACCAGTACATCCTTATGCCTGCAAAGAACAATCCCGTTATCATAAGGAGCATTTAAGGTCTTATGGGCATCTACCGACCAGGAGTCAGCCAGTTCCATACCCTTCGTCAGGTGGTTCATTTTTTCGCAGGCGGCTGCCCATAATCCGAAGGCACCGTCAATATGCACCCATGCACCGGCAGCATTGGCCTTCCTGCAAATAGAATCAAAATCATCAAAAGCCCCCGTGTTGACATTTCCGGCTTGGAGTATCAATAATGTCCTGTTGTCCGGCTCAGGAATTTCATCAGCTTTAATGCGCCCCTGCCTGTCGGTGGGGACCCTGATAAGCTTTGCGTTTCCCAAGCCTATTATGGATAACGCCTTAAATACTGTTGAATGTGCTTCTTCACCTACAACTACCTTTATCTGAGGAGCATTGAAGAGCCCTTCTTTGGTTACATCATATCCCAGATTACCAAGCAGATAATTCCTCCCTGCCAACAAGCCGCAAATAGTAGCTGTGGAGCTTCCGCTGACAAAGCCTGCAACTGTATCATCAGGTAATTTTAAAAGCTGCTTTAACCAGTTCTCACATACCTCTTCAAGCTTTGAAGCAATAGGAGACAGGACGAACAAGGCTGAATTCTGGTCCCAGGCATCAGAAAGCCACTTTGAGCATAATGCCGAGGGAAGGATGCCGCCGCATACAAATCCGAAGTACCTCCCACCCGTCTGGGCGACTGTTGCAGGAGAGCCGTACTTACCCAACATGTTCAATATATTTTTGGTATCCTCCGGTTCCTCAGGAAAAGCTTCCTCAAACACTGACAGATTGCTTACAGCCTTTTTATCGGGGAAAACTCTCATGTCATTGACCTGCTTCACATAGCTTAAGGCCAGGTCATGGGCTAATGCCATATCCTCCTCCAAGGTTTGCTTTCTAATTCTGTCCAAAATCGGACTGACATAATTTTTTTCTTTCATATGACGGGTGCCTCCTTATTATTTTTAGTGTATATACACACTTTTGCCAAAAAGTTGTTATTCCACAAGCTGGGCTAATATTTCCGACAGCTGTTCCAGTTTTTCTTTCCCTACTTTCTGCTCCAGCTCTGCCTGTGCCTTTTTCCAGAGCAATTCCCCCTGATTAAGGACCTGCTGCCCTGCTTCTGTAACCTTTAGCATACGGCTGCGCTGGCCCTTTTCAGAAACGTCTTCGATATATCCCAGCTTAAAAAGAGGTCTCAGGGAGCGTACAAGGGTTGTTCGTTCCAGCCCCACATAGCCTGCCAAATCACTGACGCTGCATGCCTTCAACCTGCTGATATTTATTAAAAGGGAATATTGGCTGACAGTAAGCCCTATAGGCTGTAAAACCCTGTCATACAAGTCTGTTACGGCATTTGCAGCCCGTCTTAAGTTAATACAATAGCAAACGCTCTTATGTCTTTTAATCATAAGTACGGTATTCCTTCCGTTTATAGTGTATATACACTATGTTAATACTCATTTACTGTTTTGTCAATGTCCGGTGTCCCCCATGTGCTCCTGCAGCATCATTGGGATAAAGGTATATGGTATATGAAATGGCTGCATCTCAATAGAGTAATCTTTGGCATATGCACGTTTATTGATATGGGTATAAAAAATAAAAAGCTAATGAAAACCATTAGCTTTTATAAAGGATATATTTATGCCGGACTCACCCTAAATAAATATTCTCGTTATGCCATTCCAAATAGTGCGGATCCGGCAACTGATCCATGCGCTCCGGCAATATTATCAGTTTTTGCCCATTATGAGCATAATACTCTTTACCGTTGCCGAAATCTTCTTTTATTCTGCGGCTAACCTCAACAGTCAGATTTTTATCAACAGTTATGTATCCGCGGTCAAAAAGTGTGTGAAAGTCTCTTCTTAACAATAAGCCATTCTTAATTTCATGAGGCCCTTCTAAACTGAATGGTTTAATATGAGCTGCTTCTAATACCGGTAGAGTTTTTTCTCCGGTTATAGCACATCTTCTATGATATGCTTCCATTATTAGAACTTTAAATGAGCCCTGCCCGATTCTCGGTTTAATGACTTGTTCTTTCCCATAGCGATGCAATGCATCCTGCACTGTATACTCTTTGATCTCTTGCCGCTTGATCCGTTCTTGGACCTGCTTGTACAGTAATAATCCATTATATTCGGATGTATTGTAGGTTTTACCCTGGACTATATTACTATTCCAATCTTTGGGGACCGGAATCCAATCTCTTTCATCAAAATAAAATGGCATTGATAGAATTATACAGCCTATCTGCGGATCAGGATCTGAAATACGATTTGTCTTCCTGTATTTATAAACTCGATTATTGAGTTCTAACAGATTCTTTGCTCCGTTCGCTATCCCGAAGGCTTCCCAGGCCAGTGAGGACGGCAATATAGAAAACTTCAGAAAAAAACCTCCTCCGACGATATAATCTTGAGGGCTGTGCAGCTTGAACAGAAACAAATCTCCTTCATCCAAGGCTTTAAAATTTGTACGGCCACTTGGCTTCCAGAAATTCACCTCATCACAATTAGCCTGCTTTAAAGTTATAAACCAGTCATAATCCGTAATTCCGACATACATTTTCAATCTTATCACCAGCTTTTATCTCTGATCAGTGCTTCCAGCTATTCAAGAGCATCGCAGAGAGGTAGAAGTCGATTTAAACGTTCAACTATACGTTGTTGTTCAGTTAATGGCGGTAGAGGGATTAATGATTTTCTAAGGAAATTCAAAGATACAAATGCCTGCACCCCTCCTGATGAAGCCTTCCGCATCGCTTCTTGTTCAATTTTTAAAAAGTAATAAACATAATGCATATTCATTAAGTTCTCAATGTTTTTGAATAACGCAACATTTTTTATTGAAAACTCTCTGTCTTTAGATACAATAGCAGGGTTGCCAATGCTTCCGATCATTGCGAATAAAATATCCCCATCATCTACATTAGATCTTAAATTAATCGCTTTTGCATCTTCTGTACTTATAAACTTAGCTGATGTAAAATCTATACTTCCATTAACCAAATTTTTACTTGTTACCAACGGAACTCCTTGTGCCACATATTTAGGAGAGTCATGCGTTCCATCTCTTACATCTAGACATTCATTTAATCTCACCCAGCACCAATTCTCAGGTATGTCAAAGGGAATCTCATCCTCCGTAATCTCAGGAAGTGGTTTTTCATTTTTGATTTTCCCTTCCTTGGCAAGCTGTTCCTTTTCCGTCTGGATTTTTTTTAATAAATCGCGGGCATCTCCATCAGATTCCAGCTGTTCTGTCAGCTTACCCTGGATTGCATACTGAAGTATAGAATCCTTCATTTTCTTTGGAAAGGATTTTTGCAAAGTAGCTAACTTGTTTTCTTCCTCTTCAAGCTTTTCAACTTTAGGTAATAACACATCTAATCGTTCAACAATACGATGCTGTTCAGCAAGAGGAGGAAGAGGAATAGGTACCATATACAGATCCCTAAGATTAATCTTGTTAGTATGGGTTCCACCACCTACTTTGTTTTTATCAATCCACTCATTCATACTTGGTGAAGATAAATACTTAACTAGATACATGTTTATATCTTGCTTAATCAACTTTATTAAAGCTAGGCTTACGAATATACTATACTCAAAATCGATTACATTAATAATTGGTTTCCCAAGTGTTCCAATTCTACAAAACAAAATATCTCCATATTCTGGCTTGCATCGTTTTATCAATTCAACGTGTTCTTCATCTGTAATATATTTGATATTTGATAAATCAAACTTACCTGAAGATATATTTTTAACTGATAGAAATGGTACTCCCTTATCAACATATCGTGGGGTTTTATGTGTTCCATCTACTATTAAACTAGTCAGTTCCCCCATTCTCACCCAACACCAATTATCCGGTATTTCAAAAGGAATCTCATCCTCCGAAATCTCAGGAAGCGGTTTTTCTTTTTTGATTTTCCCTTCCTTTATTTGCTGATCCTTTTCTTTCTGTATTTCTTTTAATAAATCTCTAGCGTCACCATCCTCAGGAAGTTGATCTGTAAGCTTGCCCTGGATGGCAGACTGTAAAATACTCTTTCTTAGCTGTTCAGCAATCATCTCCGCACCCCCAGGAGAACTTCAATTTCAGCCAGCCTCTTGTCAATTTTAGCATTAAGTGCATCTCTCTTTTCATGAAACAACTTAATAGTTTCCTCAGGGGACAGGACTTCTTCCTCAACAGTAGGATAGCCGCATAAGTCTATATCATATCCCCGGCTTTCCAGCTCCTGAACTGTATAGCATTTAGCCTTAAAAGTGTCTGTTTCGGAGTCCTTTATCTCTTTCCGGTTATTCCACCATGCAACACATTCGTCAAAGTGTTCCACCTTCATTGGCTTGGTCTTGGAAAAATGTTTATACCCATCCGGCATATCAACCCGATAGAACCATACCGTATCCGTTTTCTTTGACTTATCAAAGAACAGAATATTAGTTGTAATAGATGTGTATGGTGAAAAAACGCTGGATGGCATACGAATGACTGTATGCAGATTAAACTCTTCCAGCAGCTTCTTCTTAATTGCAACCTTAGCATTATCTGTTCCAAATAGAAATCCATCCGGGATAATGACTGCTGCACGGCCATTATCTTTCAATCGATACATAATGACAGATATAAATAAATCCGCTGTTTCACTGCTCCTCAGGTCAGCCGGAAAATTGATTTTTACACCTTCACTTTCGGTGCCGCCATAAGGAGGATTCATTATAACAATGTCAAATTTGTCACTATCCTTATATTCCCGTACATTTCTTTCCAATGAGTTCCCATGGAATATTTTGGGGCTGTCTATATCATGAAGCAGCATATTAGTAATGCAAAGTAGATAAGGAAGAGGTTTTTTCTCAACCCCGTAAATACTATCATTATAAAGTATACGATCTTCAATCGTATTTATCTGGGGTTCAAGTACCTTTAAAGTCGATGTCAGAAATCCGCCTGTCCCACAGGCAAAGTCAGCAACCCTTTCTCCAAGCTTGGGACTAATCATCTTGACCATGAAATCTGTAACAGCTCTTGGTGTATAGAATTCACCGGCATTACCTGCACTTTGCAGGCTCTTAAGTATAGTCTCGTAAATTTCACCGAAAGCATGGCGCTCATCATACTCATCAAATTCAATAGCATCTATTACATTTATCACTTTTCTAAGTAAAACTCCATCCTTCATATACTGGTTACTATCCTCAAATACGGCTCTGACAATGGACTTCTTTATTGGAGTATTTTCTGTTATTTTCAATCCTTTCAGAGTTGGAAAAAGTATATTGTTTACAAAATCCAGTAAGGCTTGACCTGTCAATGCCTTACCATCCTTATGATCAACAGCCCAGTTACGCCAACGCAGTTCTTCAGGAATTATGGATTCATAATTATCATCATGGAATTCCCAGTCTTCTTCTTTCGAATCATATACCTTAAGAAACAGCAGCCAAGTCATCTGCTCAATTCGCTGAGCATCACCGTTAATACCACTGTCTCCCCTCATAATATTCTGTATTGTTTTTATAAAGTTTCCAATCGTCATGTTATATTCTCCTCACAATTTGTATTATGCTACTTCATAAATTGCACGTTTTAATTCTTCCACAGCCTTCATGTATTCTTCTTTACCGCCAAACAATTTTGCAATTTTTTTTGGGCTGCCAATCCGATCAAAAGGCGCATTGTCTAAAACCCTTGTATCTTCCAATTCACTTATACCCTCATTCATGTATTTATCCAACAGCGCAGTAAGTACTTCCTGGCATACCTCGGAGTACTTATATAAATACCCCTTTTTCCTAACGTGATTCACTCTTTCTTGCTTGGTAAGAGGTTTCTTGTCATAAGCGATGTGCAGAATTAAGTCAAAATCATCAAGATCCTTTCCAGACTCCTCCTTCAAGGCATCAAGAAGTACACCCCGCTCCTGCAGTTCTTCAATAATGGCTTGCTTCTTTTCAGCATTCGTCCAAGCTGACAAGAATTCATCCAGTGTCGCATACTCATCAAGGATATTTCTTTTGTTGTAGTCTTTGATGCTTTCTGTAATAAGCTTGCCATCCTTATCATAATACTGGACCCTCTCATTGATGATTTTTACTGGCACACCTTTGACACGATATTTTACAGGTTCATCTCCTACTACTGGCGGCTCAAAACCGGGAGGATCAACAATATCACCCGGATCTGCAGGATCCCAGCCTTCACCCCCATCACCGCCATCAATAATAACTACCGGTTCTCCATCAAATTCCGGATCTGCGAAAAGCCTACATGCATTGCGGAAATCCATGATTGTAAAATATTCTTTCCCATATTCCGGGTAAAGTCTTGTGCCTCTGCCAATAATCTGCTTAAACTCCGTCATGGAATTGATATTATTATCCAGGACAATAAGTTTGCAGGTTTTAACATCAACACCTGTAGTCATCAATTTGGATGTTGTAACAACAGTAGGATACTTTTCATTGATATCAATAAAGTAATCCAATTGAGCTTTGCCCTCAGGGTTATCTCCGGTTATACGCATGATATATTTAGGGTTTTCCATTACTAGTTCCTTATTCTCATTAATTAAAGCCTGCCTCATGCGCTCAGCATGATCAATATCTACGCAAAAAACGATAGTCTTACTATAACATCCGTTAGCCATCAACCATTTTGTAATTCGATTAGCCACTGCCTGAGTTCTTTCGTCAATAACCAGATTCCTATCATAATCAGATAAGTTATATTCTCGATCCTCAATTTCGTTGCCATAAATGTCAACTTGACCTTTATATGGGCGCCAGCCCTCCAAGTCTTTATCCAGGCCTATCCGGATAACCTTATATGGAGCCAGGAATCCGTCATCAATACCCTGTTTTAAGCTGTATGTATAAACCGGATCGCCAAAGTATGTAATATTGCTGACTTCCTTTGTCTCTTTTGGAGTAGCTGTCATGCCTATGTGTATTGCCGGTTTGAAGTAGTCCAATATCTTTCTCCATTGGGATTCTTCCTTTGCGCTGCCACGATGACATTCATCTACGATTACCAAATCAAAAAACTCAGGCTTAAATTCCCTAAATGGCTCGTTACCTTCATCTCCGGCAAGTTGATGATACAAACTCATGTATATTTCATATGAACTATCCAGGCTTTTATCCTGAACCTTTGTCATTATCTTTTCAAATGGTCGGAAATCCTGCTGCATTGTTTGATCAATAAGAATATTTCTGTCTGCTAGATATAGAACCCTTTTTATAGTTTCAGTCTTCAAGAGCTTCCAGATAATTTGAAATGCTGTAAAGGTCTTACCCGTACCGGTAGCCATGACAAGCAATATACGGTTTTGCCCTCTTGCAATAGCTTCAAGAGTTCTTCCTATTGCAATACGCTGATAATATCTTAGCTTTTTCTGAGAGAATACATCATAGTAATCAGGCTCAGTCACTATTTTCTCTTGCCTTACATCAAGGCCTTTGCCTTTAATATATCTGGACCATAACTCCTTATTACTTGGAAACTGGTCCAATTTCAGTTCTTTTTCAGCCCCGGTGAAATAGTCATGCTCAACAAATCCACTACCGTTTGAAGAATACGCAAACGGAATATGAAGAATCTCTGCATACTCCATAGCTTGCTGCATACCAGCCCCAGTGGAGTGTTCCGCATCCTTTGCTTCAATAATTGCTATAGGGATCTGACTGTCTTTATGCGTAAGAATGTAATCTGCCTTTTTGCGTTTCCCTCTCTTGACAGTATTGCCTCGCACCAAAACTTGTCCATCTGTAAAGAAGTACTCCATTAGAACCTGCTCTTTAATCCAGCCCGCTTTTTCGATAGCCGGAGTAATATATCGATATTTTATATCTTCTTCAGTCAGCTTTTTCAAGGCGGTACACCTCCTCTTCAGCCTTATGCAGTATAATAAGACCCAGAAATAACCTTTATATTATTATTCTGCCTTAAAACAATTATTCTTTCAATCCTAGGTTTACAATACATATGCAGTTTTCGTTGCCTATCTCGCAAAAATTGGAACTTCGGTATGTGATGTTTATATCCTGAAGTGTATTGCTATTACATAGCAATTACAAATTGCACCTTAATCTTGATAATAATTCCCTAAATTCTTTGTTGACTAGATTATGATTATTTTGTAAATTTAATGGCGGGTTAAGGCAGTCTATTAGTATTTCTTCTATTGTCTCATATTCATCAGTAATGTAATAATTAAGCAGCAGATTTGCTTTCATAAACATTGTTAATTCTTTTTCACAAGAATCAGTGAATCTATATCTACAAGTATTTATCTCTCTTGGATACCATACTCTATCATATCTGCGCAGGCTTCCTATACTTTTTCTTAGCGTTGACTTCCGGGCATTTCCATTAAAATGATTATTATAGTCTCTTTTTCTGAGGTTAACACTTGAAACCCCAACGTAAACTATCGGGCGCTCATTAATAAATGAATAAACCAAATTGTGCATTTCTTCCGGCAGAGCATACTTATCCCTTACAGAAATAATATATAGCCCTTTGCCACAAGGTAAATTCTTTGAATCCTCGATTAATGGATCATACTGGTTCATTTTAAATAATCTCAAAATATCGTCACACATTGGAAGCCTCCTTTGTAAATGAATTGGCTCAAACATTCAAAAACTGTTTAAATCTTGCCTTACTATGATATAATAATTGTAAGTAACTAAACCTTTTAAGTGAGGTGCTTGTTTTGAGTATTAAAGTGACTGTTGTTGTCCAAAAGGAAGATAACTGGTATGTAGCAAAATGTCTTGAAAATAGTGTCGCTTCCCAAGGGAAAACTATTGAAGAATCCATTGATAATCTGCGAGAAGCACTTGAGTTATATTATGAAGACATCACGCCAGAAAGTCTTAATACCCCTACCTTTGTCACTACAATGGAGGTAGCAATATAATGGGATCCAAATATCCGGTATTGCCCCCTGCTGAAATTATTAAGGCTTTAGAAAAAGTTGGCTTTCAAAAATCATCACAAAAGGGAAGCCATGCCAAATATAAAAACTCAGAAAATCCTCAAAGAGTTGTAATTATTCCAATGCATAACGAAATTGCTAAAGGAACTTTAAAAAGCATCTTGGAGCAGGCTAATCTACAACTCGAGGAATTTTTAAACCTTTTAGAATAACTCATTCTTAGGAGTGGGTTTTTTTATGTCTATGAGCTTGTTTAGCACCTAAGGCACACATTATTCTTAACCCATCCAGCCGTGTCGCGGCGTGAGTATATTATTAGCTGACGTTTCGACTGATAGTATTCAATAATCCTTCTATTTACGTATTGCTATAAATCCTGTTCGCTTACTAAGTTCAGAATGATTTTTTATAACCTCTTTATATGCTTCATACGCTGTTTTACTATTATTGAGGTAATCAATATAAATCATTTCTAATGCGAATGACTCAATAAAGTCCACATCATTACAAAAGCCGGAAACCAACTTAGCTCCGGTCAATTTGATAAATTCTTTAATTATCTGTTTCTGCTAATTTGACATATATATTATCAGAGCTTATTATTGAAATATTCTTTTGTTACCCCCAGCTGCTTCTTAAGTATTATCCTAAAAAGATTTTTCTCTATCTCTCCCGACCCCATTGATACCTTTGTACTTTCTGCTCTTTCCAGCTTGGCATTCTATCATACTCAATATATCTTCTGTTTCATCCTGCAGGAGTACTTTAAGGACATAGGGCAGATGGGCTTTTCTGTTGGGGGCTGAGTACCAGTATTCAAATTCATTATAGTATTTTTCAACACTGATTTCCATTGCTGCATTGTTTAAAAGGTTTGCTATTAACAGAAAAGGAGGGTATCCCGCCCTCCTTCAACTATCTCTTATGCTTCAAATTATCCATGTGCTCCTGCACCAGCCTCAGAGTTTCACCGAACCTCTGGAAGTGAACCACTTCCCTCTCCCTTAAGAAGCTCAGTGTCTCTATTACTCCCCTGTCTCTTGTAGAACTGATCAAATGCTCGTAGGTTGTTCTTGCCTTCTGCTCTGCAGCTAAATCCTCATGGAGATTTGTAATGGGATCTTCAATTGCCTGTATATATGCTGCCGTCCATGGTACTCCTGCAGCGTCGTTTGGATATACGTCACGGCCGTGCTGAATATAGTTGGGGCCCATTCCCGCATCTATGAGTTCTTCTGGTGTTGCCCTGTCAACTATTTTGAATATAAGTGTAGCGATTATTTCCCAGTGGGCCAGTTCTTCGGTGCCGATATCAGTCAACACTGCCTTTGCCTCCGGTATAGGCATATTATATCTCTGTGAAAGGTATCTCAGGCCGGCTGACAGTTCACTGTCAGGGCCGCCGTATTGTGCAAAAAGCAGCTTTGCGATGTGCAGGTCGCAGCCCTCTACCCAAGCCGGGAACTGAAGCTTTTTCTCATATATCCACATATATTATCTCCCTCCCATCTCATAATCGATTTCCCATGGCCAGGGATCCTCTATCCACTCCCACGGGCAATCGCTTATAAACCTATGGGTTAATGGCGCATGGTCCTTTTCATATTTTTCCTTGAGCATCCTGGATCTCATCACATATTCATTATGCAGCCTGAGAGCTCTCTGATCCATTGGATGTGTGTCCAGATACAGATTCAGTTCTACCAGAGAGAAATCAATCGCCATTATTTCCTTAAGCAGCTCAAGTCTGTCTCTGCTTATATCCATTACAAATACCTTCCTTTCTTCAATCATCTCTGTCCTTTTTCATCTTTACATACGGCCGATACAATTCGGGAAAGATTGTACCCCTCATCAAGCCCTTCATAGGCTCATAAACCTTCTGAAGCACCTGGTAAGGAATGTATGCGACCGCCAGCTTGAATTCGGGACCCATAACAGGTATTTCATAGTGCGGAGCTACAAGCATTTCGGGTTTGTACATATGATCATAGGTATAGTCTTTTGCCATCATTGACCCCCCTTTATACGTTTTCCCTTCCATATTATTCATCTGCCTGCCGATATGTTACATGCTGTGAGGGCTAATGCAAATAAAAAAAGCGGCTCCGCCGCATTTGCCGCCCATGCGCCTTTTTCCGAAGGAAATTCTGGCTCGGGCAGTTTAACCAATGTTTTCTTATTCTGTATTTTTCTATCGATTATACCTGTAAACCAAATCGCATTTTTCTTCTATCTTAAGCTTCTCAAAATATATGTTTTCCATAGGTATCCACTTGGACAAAAACTGCTCCAGTATTACTTCGCCGTTTCTTTCCAGTATCCTGTCCCTTTGTGATTTTTCATCTATACCCAGGAATATTTTTAAATCATAGTACCCTATTAAAGCCGGATGCATGCTGTAAGCCCCTTCTATTATGTTCAGCTTTTTGGGCCGGACGGTTATACATTCATCAATTAACATCTTTTTGCAGTCAAATGTCCGGTACTTGAATTCACTGCCCCTTAGTATTCCGTCAATTACTTCTTCCCTGAAGCGTTCATAATCCACATTCCCTCCGATCTCCTCCATCCTTTCCCGGGTTCTCTGCTCAGGCCTCAGAAAAAAGTGATCCATATGGAATATATTGCAGTCGTATATATCACTAATAAGTGCGGCAAGCGTGCTTTTTCCCGCTCCGCAGTTTCCGTCAATGGCTGCCAGGATTCTGTCATGGGATTTCAGCAGGGAATCAATTTTTCGGAATATCTTGAAATAATGCATATAATCCAGCTTTACTATACGGTATGCCGGAGAGTATAATGCCTTATACTCCCCGCTGTGATGCATTGGCGGATAACCCCGCCTTCTGTATTCATCCAGCCAGGCTTCCGCTTCCTCAGGCCTGTATGGTAAATCCCCGTCAATACAGCATTGTTTGAATATGTTCAGCTTTTCTTCAAAGCTTTGAATATTTCCGCTTATAGAATTTGAAGTACTGATAAAGAACCGGTTCAAGGTTTCAATATCTATACCGGAGATCTGCTTCGACACAAGATAAAACCTGCAAAGGCCATTTCCTATATCTTCAAAGGGAACCGGAGGAATATATGCACCGGAGCTTTTTTCAAGAATCCGGAGTTCCTCCGTAAGTCCTTTAAGGCATTCATCCTCATTTGTAATCAAGTGCCCGCCGGCAAATTCATTTTGATATATAAGCTTTACCATATCCGCAATCTGCATTCCCGGATATCTTTCATACTGCATCAGCAATACACTCTTAAACTCTTCCCTATCCTTCATTCTGCATTACCTTAGCCTTTTTCAAAGCTATAATAATTATTGGAATTAAAATCAGTTGAATTATTATACCCGGGACAGCGTTAATAAACGCACCTGCCATAAAAAGCTCCCAGGTAAAAGGAGTGCCGCCAAGTCCGTACAGGAATACACACGCAAGCCCCCAGGCTATTCTTCCGCAGATCATGGATATTATCAAAGCAGCATATATGTAAGCATCCCTCTTTGGTAACAGCTTATACATGAGCCCTGTCATACAGCCATAGACGGCCAGTTCAGCAGCCATTGCAACAGCTGTTGGGAACATGGGCGGCATCCCGAACAGCATACTTCTGAATACCGGCACAATAAAGCCTACTATAAGGCCGTATTGCCAGCCGCATACAAAACCTGCTATCAAAACAGGTAAATGCATAGGCAAAAATTTGCTTCCCAGGCTTGGGACCTGAGCTGTCAGGAATGGCAATACGAGTCCTAAAGCGATAAATAACCCTGAAAGTACAAGATTCTTAATTGATAATTTTTTCATGTTCTTTCCCTCCTGATGAAAAATAAAAAAGCCATGCAAATACCGCTTTCAATCTTGAAAGCAAATACCTTCATGGTATAAATCCTTAAAATATAATCCCTGCTTATTTAGTACCGGCTTCTGCCAGCAATTAAGCTTAGTTTAGCATATACTATTCTGATTTACAAGATTCACTTTCAAAACCCTAATTCCCCAGCTTAATATTATACACCCTCAGCTTATAATCCGAGGGGTATTTCAGCATGGTCCTGTATAATGAGCGGGTATTCGAGTCGATATCATGAGAGGCCAGCACTATATCTTTTATTTTGTACTCAGGATCCCTGTTATATCCTGTTACAGCCAAAGTATGATACGGAACACCGCCGGAATAGCAGAATTGCACCACATCCCCGAGAAATACCGAGTCGGACAGCCAATTTATGCTTTTTATCGCTTCTGCATAGCTGAGCATTCTATGCCTTGCAGCCCGGCTGATCCAGTGAGCCTTAAAAACTACAGCTATCTTCCATGAGAAGGTTATCCGATTATCGCTGTCTTTAGCAGTCGCACCGGGCTTGCAGTACCAGTTGACACTTTTCTTATGGTTTGCAGGGTTTTTGTCATCTGCCCAAGGCATCCCTCCTGCATACAACACCTGTGAAACGAAATTTGCACAGTCTCCCCCTCCATGGGAGAAGGATGGGTATTTTGGATTGTAATTCTTCCAATATGCATCTATATAAGCTTTAGCCCTTTCCCTATCATAAAAGCTGTTTGCAGATCTTTCATCAATGCTTATTCCGCTGCCGAACATTAAATCCCTCCAAATTTCAAATACGGCTGACATCGCATCTGCAGCCCATACAAGTATAAATGCCCATAGATTATTATATTCCTGCAAATGGAAAATAATAACCTACGGGCATTTCCATATAGTTCCCCGAAATGCCGTCAGCCATAATCTTAAAACCTGCCGTCAGCAGGTGGGTGCCCTGATTCCTGCTTCAATCCTCTGGTCTGTGCCAGCCCGATTTCCACTTTAATACCCGGGCTCCCCAATGTAAATTGAGGCTTAAGATTACTGAACCAACGAACATTTCAGGTACATTTCCTGTTACTTAAATTATAAACCTGTCCGTATAAAAAATCAATGTGTCTTCAGGCAGAAAACACTAATTAAGTATTCATTTTCTTCAGCAATCTGTAGTATTCAGTCAATTGTTCATCCAAAAGCCTGCTGAGATCGATTATATTACTATCCAACAGGTCATCACTTGCGTTTATCATATCATTTATCTTTTTTCTAAGCTCATCGATTTTCTTCAGCACTTCTTTAATTTCTTCCATTTGCATGCACCTTTCAGCTGTATTAGTATCATGTTGGGAGTGCAGCGAATTACTGTGCCGCATTCAGTATATTAACCTGTATAAATGATTAATAAACAGAGAAAAACTGGAAGCATCCGAAAATGCTCCCATTTCAATTCAGAAATTCAAAATCTGCATAATCGATGAAGTTTATCAGTCTTACTCTATGGACTTCACCTCCCTGATGTTTATGGTACAATTTAATCCGATACCAATCTCTTTTCGCCGGATATTTCCTGTATCGGCTGTATGTCCTGGGTCACCTCCATGGTACCGACATAATCCCCGTTCTCATCCCTTATTGCGAAATACCTTATGTATACATACTTGCCGCCCATCTTAATCCAGAAGCTCTCGCTGTCCTTTTTACCTGTCTTGAAGTCCTCCACCAGCTTTTCAACAATATGGACACTTGCCGGAGGATGGCAGTTATGTACCTGCCTCCCTATGATAGCCTTAGTCCTGGGGAATATCCTTTCTTTCCCCTGAGAGAAGTATTTAACCGCTCCATCCTTATCTACAAAGGTTATGTCAATGGGAAGGTTATTGAATATAAGGCTGATTTCCCTAGCTGTCAAAAGGCCTGTTTCAAATTTCAAATAACCGTCGGCAGCTGTCTGCCCCGTTTCTTTCTGCTTTTCTTCAATATTTGTCCTCTCGGGCTTCCATTTGCCCTGGGGTTCTGTCAGGCAGTAGCCTATCTCATCACTTTCACTCTCAATGGTCATCCACTCGTCCTCCGATAAGGTTTCCATTACCATCGGGAAAAGTATATTCTCTTCCTTGAATATCATTTCTATCACTCTGCCCGCTGCCTCATCTGCTTTTGTAAAAATCAGCTCCTTCTCTCCCTTATAATCCTGGAGCATTCCCTTTACTTCTTTTATCGCTGCCCTAATCTCATCATCCACACCCCACATTACTTTGGGGGGAGCCGTTATGCCGTACTTCTCCATATAGGGGAACAGCAGATTTTCCTTCCTGCTGTAATGCTTATCTATATCAAGAAGCAGGTTGATATCCTCAAGCAGCTTGTATATGTTTTCACTGCTGTCAGAAGCCCTGAATTCTGCCAAATGGGGCTTAAGCCTCTCATTTATGAGCTTTTCCAGTTCTCTGTTTTCAAGCTTGAAGGTATGCACCGGATGTCCCGGTGTTTCATCCGGCTTCCGCACCTTGTGGATATCCTCTATGGAGCCTTTGAAGACTGCCGCATGCACATCGCAAAGCTTTTGTATCTCTTCCACAGGCATACCCTCCATAATCAGCGCCTGCTCCATCTCCGATATCTCTGAAGCCGATACACCCTTTATCAGCTCTTCAAATCTTGATTTTACCTCTTCTACCGTCTTCCCTGCATGGAGCTCCATAATAAGTTCCTTCAAAACCTTCTGCCTGTATTCCCTGTTGTTTATGATTTCACTCATTTTTAATGCCTCCTATCCTTTTATTGAATATCCCTTACTCTCAAAGGCTTGCCTTATTTTTTCCATGCTTATGCCCTTCATTGCTGCGCCTTTGGGAATAGTCATAAAACGGCCTGCGGTATTCAGCATGCCCGCATTGGTGATGCTTTCAAAACCCAGTTCCTTCATGATATCCACTATTTCCGGATATTCCCGTGAAAGCTCGTAGACAGTCTTACTAAG
>Ga0208695_1001870_pt1 | contig 16444 bp, 9 predicted proteins | sample AD_UKC111_MetaG_FD_184449 | JGI IMG/M metagenome (GOLD analysis project Ga0208695, IMG submission 184449) | Active sludge microbial communities of municipal wastewater-treating anaerobic digesters from Hong Kong - AD_UKC111_MetaG (SPAdes)... | ecosystem: Engineered > Bioreactor > Anaerobic >... | reverse complement strand
TATTGGAAGTGACTTTTTGGTATATGAGATTTGTTCGAAAGTATGTCCAAATGATTGTGATACAGCTATTGTAAATTATATTATCAATGGACCTTTAGATTGTGATCCGATACCAAATATTATTACACCTGATGGTGATAATTTGAATGATACTTGGGTAATACCATGTTTGGTAAATTATCCTACGAATAATTTAACGATTTTCAATAGATGGGGAGATAAAGTTTTTGAACAAACAGGATATTCTGGAAATTGGAAGGGAACTTATAATGACACTCCATTGCCAGCAGGTACTTATTTCTATATTCTTAAACTGAAACCTGAAGACTCAAAATTATATTCTGGTTACGTATCAATTGTTCGATAATTTAATAACAAATAAACGATGCAAATAATGAAAAAAATATATCAAATTATATTAATTTTTGTGGTTGCAAGTCCATTATTCGGACAATATGAGCCACATTATACAATGAATTTTGTATTCAATAAATTGCCTTACAATCCTGCTTATGCTGGTAGTAAAGAGTGTACGGATATTGTAGCATTATACAGAAAACAATGGGCTGGTCTTGATGGTGCTCCTACCACAATTAATGCTTCTTTCCATACGCCATTTGCAAGTAATAAATGTGGTATAGGTTTGAGTTTGACAAATGATCAAATTGGTATGTTGAACAATACCTATGCTCAACTAGCTTATGCTTATCGAATTCCAGTTGGAAATGGAACATTGAGTGCAGGTATTCAAGCTGAATTGGAATTTGCTAGAATTGATTGGACAAAAGCAGTAGCTTTAGATCCAAATGATCCAAATGTGCAAGCTGCAGCTGCTAATTCAACGAAACCTAATTTTGGTGTAGGATTATATTATACAAATCCAAGGTTTTTTGCTGGAATTTCCGCACCAAGGTTTTTGAAAACATCTTATTATCAAAAAGGTAGTGTTACCGCAGGTAATGGACAAAAAGATCAAAGAACTTATTATGGAATGGCTGGGTTTATTTTTCCTATTACCAAAAATGTTATGTTCAGACCGATGGCATTATTAAGTTACAATCCAAGTGCACCATTCGAATGGGAAATAAATGGAAGTTTGATATTTGCAAGAAAACTTTGGGTAGGGGCATCCTATCGCTCTTTTGATTCTTTTGATGCATTTGTGCAGTATGAATTAACGAAGTCGCTCAGATTAGGTGCTGGATATGATTTCACTACATCATCATTGAAGAAAGTTTCAAATGGTAGTTTTGAGTTTATGTTGGGCTATTTATTTGATTGTTGTAGTAAAGCACAAGTTGATCATATCAGATTTTTCTAATTTTTTTTGAACTACTTTAAAATAAAATATTAATCGATGAAAAAATATTTTTTACTATATAGTATTTGTTTATTTATTTTCAATAATTCACAAGTACTACATGCTCAAAATCAAATACCAAAGCATGATGAAGTGGAGATAAAAAATGTCGAAACTTTAAATTCAACTGCTTATGATTTTGCACCTGTTAAGTATGGCAATTCCGTAATAATTACATCTGATAGAGGTGGTGCGGAGAAGTATAACCCTGAAAGTAATAGATACGGAAAATGCAAGTGCAGATGTGAAGATTCGAGAGCTATACAAAGCAGTTGTACAGATCTATTTATTGCAGAAAAAAATGGTGAAAGTTATGCTAAACCATTGCCATTGCCAGGTAATTTGAATGGTAGCTATCATGATGGAGTAGTTACTTTTACTCCTGATAAAAATACAATGTTTTTTACAAGAAATGATAGTAAAGCAAAAGATAGACTAAACTTGAAGTTATACTCTGCTGAAAAAGATGGAGATAGATGGGGTATGATAAAAATGTTACCTTTTAATAGCGATACATTCAATACTGCTCATCCTACATTATCAAATGATGGAAAGACGCTATATTTTTCCTCTAATAGACCTGGAACTATTGGTGAAATGGATATTTGGAAAATTGAAAGAAATGGAGACAGTTGGGGTACTCCAATGAATTTGGGACCAAGTATTAATTCGGATAAAAATGAAATTTTTCCATATATCAATTCTGAGAATATTCTTTATTATTCATCAGAAGGTCATTCTGGATTAGGTGGGTTGGATATTTTTTATTCAAAAACTACAGGCGATGGTTGGAATACAGCTAAGAATTTAGGTACACCATTCAATTCTGAAGCTGATGATCTTTGTTTTTCATCTAGCCCTAATGATGAAGATGGGTTTTTTGTGTCAAATAGAGCTGGTGGACAAGGAGGGGATGATATCTATTCTTTCAAATGGGATAAGAAAAAAGCTAAGTTTGATAAGAAAATTTTAGTATATGATGCAGCAACAAATCAAATTATTCAAGATGCAACAGTATCAATTAATGGAAATTTTGGTGATGAAGTAGTAGATACTAGAAAAATGTTGACAAATGATAAAGGAATTGTAATTCATAATGTATCTCCTGATATGCCCTATAATTATATTGTTTCAAAATCAGGATATTTAACGAACACTTTAAAAGTTACTTATGATGATTTGATGATGAAGCCAGATGAACCATTCAGAATACCACTAACCAAAGCTCCAAGTATGCCATTTGAAGGTATAGTTAAGAATAGGGATAATGGTGAAGTGATTCCAAATGGTCTAGTTACATTAAGAAATTTGAAAACAGGTGAGATCAAAAACCTAACTACTGGGCCTGATGGTAAATTCAATACAAATATTGATTGTGATACAGAATATGAGTTAGTAACCACTAAAGATGGATTTGAAGTTGATAAATCTAATATATTACCAATTCCTTGTGATAAAATTGCTCCGCAAAAGAAAGAAATTTTGCTCAAACCAAAATATTTTATAGGACAAGTAATTGCATTGAAAAATATTTATTATGATTTTGATAAATTCAATATTAGAAGAGATGCAGCCATAGAATTAGATTATGTAGTGAATTTGTTGAAGACTTATCCATCAATGGAACTCGAACTAGGCTCTCATACTGATAGTAGGGGTTCATATAAATATAATGATAGATTGTCGGACAATAGAGCAAAATCTGCTGTGAAATACATCTTGGATAAAGGTCAATTCAATCCAAGCAGAATTACTGCTAGAGGTTATGGTGAATATCAGTTGTTAAATAGATGTAAGAATGGAGTTAGATGCTCTTATGCTGAACATCAATTAAATAGAAGAACTGAAATAAAGATTACAAAATTCAATGAAGCTGGAGTATCAGTTGATCCGAATTCTAGGAAATAATTACTTTTATTAATATTGTAAAAAAGCAGTAGTTCTTAATTGATCTACTGCTTTTTTATTTTGTTGAAAAGATATTAGATTACTTTATTTTTATTTAAAAGTATATTGTAATAATATAATGGAATAATATTATTATTAAATTTAATGTTATATTTTTAAATCATCTGTCATCTATAATAAAATATTCTTTTAGTATATTAAATGCGAATAGTAGATTTATATATTATTATGGTTTAATTGCATTGAATTATTCAATATATTAAAATAAGAATGATATAAATATACAATGGAATGCTTTTTCAATAAGTCGTTATTCAATAATAATAAATGTGAATAGAATAATTATCTTTTGGACTATAATAATTATACTTTAGTATGTAAAAATATTGTTTTAGAATTCAATAAGTACTTAAATTTTCAATTTAATTGTAAGATTTATAATATAACAATAAATGAAAAATGCCCGATATTAAAACATCAGGCATTTTTCATTTAATACATATAAATTAAGAGATAATTACATTTTTCCCATTGTAAATTTTATACCACTAATTTGTTTGTATTGTTGAGAAGTCGCTCCAAATAGTGACTTAACATATTTTTTAACTTCAGCAGCTGTATTAAACAAACAATTAGGAGAAATATAAAATAATTCATTTCTATTTATTCTAGCATTATTTACTTCTGTATTTGCAGTTAAGACTGTCGCATTATTAGTATTCATATCAGATAATAAGGTATTCAGATTTGTTACTTTAAGTAATTCTTCGTTAGGATTGTAGTTGGATTCTGATTGTAATAATAGAATTAACTTAGAAAAATGTTCTGTAAGTAATCCATAAGATTGTTGAGAAACGGAGTGTGCTTTTACTTCTGTTGTATCCGAATTGCTTTCTGGCGTAGTAGGTGCTTCTTTTGTACTTGCTCTTACTCCTTGTATTTTCCTGTTAATTGAATTTGCATTTTCAATAGTTTTTGAATTTGTATCAGATGCCCCTAAGGCATTTACTAATCTAGTAGATAATTTCTTTAAGTCCTTGAAAATTAATTGTCGATTGGTTACTGCAATGTTGTAGTCTGTCAATTTTTTATTAACATTTGCTAATTCTGTTTTAGAATCTGTTAATAATTGATTTAGTACTGTAATTTTTATACTATTTTTACTTGGATTATAGGCACCTCCATAACCTATACAAATAGTAATTAAATCCTCGAGGTTGTTGACATTTTTTACATGCCCTGTTTCATTGGAACTTGCCATAAAAATTGCTTTTTAAAGAATAAAAAAATATTTTCTTAAAACGGTGTATTATACATTTTATTACTTCTTAATAATGTTATTTTGATAAAATATTTAAAGTTTTCCATTAATTACAATATTAATATTCAAATACTAATCCAAAATAATGTTACAAATGTCGTCTATCCGACATTTCGCTAAATAAAATGTTACATTTTTGATTTTTCATGACAAATTATTTCCTTTTTTTATAAACATTTGTTTTCTTTGTTGAGAATTTACAATTTTGTTTTAATCAAATTTATTTTTGCCCTTATGCTTAAATATCTTACTCGGTTTTATGTGATAATTTTATTATTTTTTAGCAATTATGCTATTAGCCAAGATTGTGCAGGAAGTGATAAATTTATGTGTTTAGGTGCAGAATCAATTCAAATAGGTAATCCACCTACTGTTGGAAATAATACTTGCTATAAATGGTTTCCTAACTCTGGCTTATCAGCTGATAATATTCCACAACCTTTTGCTAGTCCAAGCAGCACAACTACCTATAATTTAGTGGTAACTGATGATGATGGAAATATAGTATGTTCTGATGAAATGACTGTTTATGTTGTTGACCCAGCTTGGTATGATCTGACCATTTATAAACCAAAAGTCTTTGCAAAAAATAATACAACTGCAATACCAGAAGCAATTGAAGAAAGTATTGGTTCAAATACTTTTCTGAATAATGATGACGATGATGCAGATGAAACTATGGATATATCTGATAATTATGTGAGTACAGGTGATAACGAATTAGTTAGATTAGATGTTAGTTTTTTGAATAATGGAGTAGCATTGAATGATGTAAAAATTAAAGTACTAAATGGTGCAAATACAATAAAGTTTTGGAGAGATAGTACAAAACAAGCTGAATTCGACCCAAATACTTTGATTTCATTGCCTTTTGTAGGTAAAAACCAAAAAGGAACTTTATCCTTGTATATTGAAGGTATTTTACCTCATAACCAACAAAAGGAAGTAATAATTCAAATCGAACCACAATACCCTACTTTTCAAGGGAGTCCTATTGATAGAAATATCCCAGAAGATTGTTTTGATAAAGTAGCATTAACTGTGTTGAACGTTGCATCTATGGAATGGATAGGTGTTGGAAATGGATTAGATACTACATCAAAATCAACAGTTTCTAATATTTTAGACAATGACCCAAATTTCCCAAGTTCTTCTAGCATTAAATGTCAAAGAGTATTTCCAGATGGTAGAATTGAAAGTGGAGCAGTGTCTGCTTCAAAAGATATTGTGAAACTTAAAATCATCTTTCAAATAGCCCCCACAGCTGATGTAGAAGTGTTTGCACGTTCTTTTGATGTAGATGATCCATCTTCTGAAACTGTTTTTATTGACCCGAATGATGATGATAAGGATGGAGAGTATAGTGGAACTAATAATCCTCCATATAGTAATTCAATTTTATATTCTAGATTTGAAGATAATAGAGGCGAGGTAGATAGCTTACAAAAACTCAAGTCTGGACTTTTTATTGGGCAAGATACCAACCAAATTAAACAATTTAAATTAACAGCAGGACAGACTACAGTTTTTCTTGAGTTTCAAGTAGGGCAGCACCCAGGGGATAATTATAGAGCTGTAGTTATTCAGGACTCTGTTGCACTCAAGCAAAGTATAAACTATGACAAATATCACAATTTTGATATTTATCATATCGTGAATACAAATCTTAAAAGCACCAAAAATAAATATAAAAAGAATGAGCAGTCTCCAGTATTAACTGTATGGCGATTACTACATTTGGAATATGATTCTTTTAAAAAATTTGATGAAAAAGATAATCAAATTTATGGGAATGCCAATGAGTTTTCAACAAATAGTGCAGGGTTAGATAGGATATTACAAGCATCAACCAATAAATCAATTGATGATGGTTCTATATATCCTGGTAGATTTGAAAATGGTAATGGATATATTGGTTCGATACCGGATACTATACATTTTGATATTCAATATAATCTAGGTAAAGAAATTCAATTTGTAAATGGGATTTTACCACTTCTTAAATATAAATTAGTTAATGACTCAACTGGATTAGTTGATACTGGTTCAATTACTCAATTTAAATTAAATGGAATACAATACTTATTTAACATTTTAAGTAATAAAGGTATAAATATAAAAGAATTTAATAAAAATTCTCGTTTTAAAATTTCAACTGGTAATTATAAAGATGTTGTTGCAATTGATTCTATTAAGAATCGAATAATTACAAATCAAACATCAATTCCATTTTTAATAAGAGATGATGATAATGAAAATATAATATTACCTTATAGATCAAAATTAGATACAATTCAGATTCCATATAACGATACATATATCTATATATTATCAGATGGTGGAGGAATAGATAGTTTTAATAATAGTGTTAATTTATCTAAAATTAATATTATTGGAAATAGTGATTCATTAATATTAAAAGATATGAAACTTGCAACAAATGATAAACTATCTGAATATTTAGAAAATGACAATTTTTGGGTAGCCTATATTTGTACAGGTTGGCAATTTATTATTAAAGAAGATTTAGATTGTGATTTAGAAAAAAATGGTAATGGAAGTACAAGAGGAATATCTTTTGATAATATTGGTTACGATGCAATAAGTGATGATAAAGTAGTGAATGGAAATAAATCAAGTTTATTATTTATTGAAACTATATTAGATTCTAAAACAAAATTTGGAGCTAAAATTATTGCCCATGAAATTGGTCATCAATTTGGATTTTCACATGGTAATTCACTACCATTTTTAGAATCAAATAATATGAAATTGATGGTTTCAAATGCTGATAATAATACAAGTTTAGAATTCATTGATAGGCATAAAAATTTAATTAGATCAAGAATAAAAAGTCCAGGACAATGACAAAATATTTTTTTTTAATGTTAGTTTTGCTAATATATATTAAAGGTTATTCACAAATAAATATAAAAATTATAAATGTTAGTGCTAATTTGAATAATGCAAATGTTACTATTGATTATCAAATAATAAATAGTTCTTCAAAACCAATATTTGTTAGTGTTCCAATAGAAACTTTTTTAAATAGTGATACAGACTCTGGGATTTATTTAATTTATAATAAATTAAAAACTGAGATTGTGTCAAAATTATTATTATCTGAAAATGCAAAAACCCTAGTTATAAATCCAAAAGAAGTTGTTTATAAAAAAATAATTCTTTCTAAATATTTTATAATGAATTACCTTAAAAGTAAAAATTTATCTTTTGGGAATGATATTAGTTATCAACTTTTTATATATGAATATAAAAATAGATTGGGTGGTGGAAGAAAAAAAATAGAATCAAATATATTTCTAAATAAATTAAATTTTTGGAGTTTTGTTGACGACTCTATTATTAATAGATTAAATAACCTTTCTTTTATTACTGAACTTTATATATTCCCAAGTTTTAATCAATTTGAAACGAATACTTATTTTAATGAGTCTAAATTAATTGAAAATGGGAATTTTGTAGGACAAAATTTTCCAAAATCAAGTTTATCAGATTGGTCTAATTATATTATTTATAAAAAAAATTATACATCATTATATGATTCGATTCAAAATGATGGTTTTAATAAATTGAATAATCTTCATGAAATTACAAAAGATAATGACCTGAAAATTAAAATTGAAAAACTTATAGAATTAGTTCAGAATAATGAATATGGTAAAATTCTATATGACATTGATGAATCACCATATTATAATGATATTATTTATATTCAATCAAACAATAATTTCGAGAAGGAATTTGAACTAAATAATTCAAAATATATAAAATTGGCAAATTATATTCTGAAAAACATGTCAAATTTATTAATTACAGAATGGGCAAACTATATTCTTGCTTTAAAAGATTATATGTCAAAAGATGATTTGAAAAAAAAATTAGGGACAAAATTGCTTAAAGAATTAAATGAAAATACAAATGATGAAAGGTTACATTTAAGAATAAATAACTTGTTAAGTTTACAAAAATAATGATGAACAAAGAAGGATAGAGGGTGGAAAAGTCCTATAGCAATTGAAAATACTACGAATGATGAGAACTTAAAGAGAAGGATTGAAAAATGGATACCAAATAATAATAAATAGCTAAATAATATATCTACAATATAAATTGTTTAAATTTTCAAATATGATTGATTTACGGAATAATACTAAATATTTATTTTTTTTATTTATTATTTCTTCAATAAACAATATTGTCTTAGGTCAATTAAATATTACATATAGCGGATTAGATAGTTTGATTTGCTATAATCATAATAATGGAAGCATATTATTAACTGTAACTGGAGGTACTCCACCTTATCAATATTTATGGGATAATGGGAATATGACAAACAAAAGAGATAGTCTTGCAAAAGGTAGATATATTTGTACTATATCAGATAATAGTGTTCCCAAAAATAATGTGATAGACACTTTTACAATTTATGCTCCAAATGACCCTATTATACATTTTCATCCCCTAAAATGGGATTGTAATACCTTTATTCCTTTCGTTAGAGTTGATTCATTTTCAAATTTTTTTGAACCATTTTATGGAGGAAAAAATTTATCTGCTGATAAAAAAGATACGATTTGGTCTATTGTTAAACCAATAGGTTCGGATTGGTGGGCACACTATAGTGATGATCATTGGGTATATAATGAAACATTTGTAATAAAAGATTCTAGAGGGTGCAAAATGATTGATGATTATATTATTGATACTTCAATTCGGAAATTTGTAAAGGTAGGATTCAAAACTTTTCCTTTTTCTACAGATACAATAATTGATTACGGAAGTTCAATAAGATTTGGAATTGATTTGAGTCCATATTCAAATCCTAGTGCAGTTAATATTCAATGGTTTGATGATAAAGGAGCTATATCATGTAAGAATTGTAAAAGTTTATTTATGAAGCCAATTACAACAACTACCTATAGAGTAGAAGTAAGTAATCCAACTTATGGTTGTATTAGCACTCATGAATTTGTAGTTATTGTAAAAGACCCTCCTCCAGATAAATACAATGAGGGAAAGTGTTTTGCTCCAAATATTTTTAGTCCAGACTATAATGGGTATAATGACTATTTCTTACCAAATTTCAATGAGTCCATATTAATTGTGAAAAAAATGCAAATATTTAATCGATGGGGTGGCTTGGTATTTGAAAAAACAAATTTTTTACCCAATGATGAAAAGTCGGGATGGGATGGAAGAAATAATGGAAAAATAGCCCCAAATGGAATTTATCTTTATACTATTGAAGTAGAATGGAAAAATCATAACAATCAGATTTATAATGGAGATTTCTATTTAATGAATGATAATAAATAAATATAAAAATTACCTTAATTAAAGATATTCTAAAATGATCAATGTACTGAAAACCTTACTTATTTTTTTAGTTTTGATAACAATCCCAGATAGTATAAATGCTACTATAAAGGTAGATACTATTATTAATGAGTCTGATAATGATATGTTTGATGGAGCTATCAAGCTAACTGCTGAAGGTACAGCTGGTCCATTTACCTTTGAGTGGTCTGGTCCGAATGGCTATAATTCAACTGATAAAGATATTAGTGGCTTAGGTCATGGAATTTATTATTGTAAAGTAATCAATGCTTATGGTTGTGAAAAATTACTTACAGCTGAAGTGAAAGTTCCTTGTCATATAATTTTTCCATTTAGGATTAGAAATACTTGTGAAAACCAATATTCTGGATCTATTTCACCTGTATATGATGATGATTGCTATCATAATTATAGCTATAAATGGGATAACGGTTCAACAAATTGTAGCAGAGATTCATTAACGAACCAAACCTATACAGTTACAATTACAAATTCAGCAAATTGCTCTGATGTTTTATCTTTTACAATAAAGAAAGATACAATTCCAAAATTGAATATAGTGGTTACTCATAGTTGTAAAGATATCCAATCTGGATTTGCCGAATTAATTGGCAATTATACAAATTGGGACTTAAGATGGTATTTCCCTTATACAAGTATTAATAAAAAAATAGCAGTAGGTGAATCTACAAAATGCTGTATAAGCGGTATTAGTTTATATACAAATTCTTGCAGGGTAGATACTTGTGTGCAAGTATTAAAATCTCCTGATATTGATGTTACCGTAGTTGAATCCTATAGTCAATGTGATCCAAATGTTGCAGCCAAAATTATAACACAAGTAACTGGTGGTATAAAGCCTTATAAATTCTTTTGGAATAATGTAGAAGGCGATAGTATTTATAATTTTCCTATATCTAGTAACACAAAAGATTCAGTATTACTAAAGCTTCAAGATTCTATTGGATGTGAGTTTACAAAATATTTTTACAAACCTACAAATAATAATATAGGGGTTTATTATTTGCCTTATCCTGTTTGTTATACTGCAAAAGGAGCATTTGTAATAGAAAGTATATCTAACTTCCAATCACCATTCACATATCTATGGAGTAATGGTCAAACTGGAAAGATAATGACTGGTGCAGAATATGACAAAGAATATAGAGTAACAATAACAGATGCTAGAGGTTGTACAAAAGTACAAAGAGATATGTTCGTAGGTAAGGCGTTTAGGAATGTTGGATCTTACAATCCAGTGGTAAAACATAGTTGCAATGGGTTAGCAAATGGGTTTATAGACATCAATAAAAATGATGGAGATCAAAGACTCATGTATTGGTCAACTGGCAAAAGTGGAATGAATAAAAACAAACTGGATAGCTTAATACCTGGTAATTACTCATTAGTAATGATTGAAAAATCAAACGAAGATTGTGTGTTCTTAGGGAACTATAACATTAATAATATAACTGGTAATTTTCCTGCTAAAATAATAAGCACTTGTAATGATAATAATGGGAGTATCTCAATAGATCAAAGCCTCAATAAAAATAATGCTTTGAGTGTGAAATGGGGTGATGTGAATAGTACTGCATTTGATAGATATAAATTAACTACTGGCACATATTATGCAACGGTCACTTATTATGATTGTACATTTCCGAGTAGTTACACAGTTTATAATTTTTCAGATACCAGCAGTATAACAAGTAAGGTTTTGCAGCCATGTTTGGGTTTTAGGAATGGATTTATTCAAGCAAAAGAACTATATGGTGTAGAACCTTTGAAATACACTTGGGTGAAATCTCCATCAGATTCAATTGCTATAAATTCTGAAGATAACTTTATCAGCGATTTATCAAATGGATTTTATTATTTAACTATAACAGATGCAAGGGGGTGTAAAGTAAGTAAATCATACAAATTAGATAATAGTAAATTGGATACGATAATTAGTGGTTGTGAAATGAAAATATACTGTGATGGTCAATTAATTAAAACCATCCCAAAATCAATGAAAGGTTTTGTGATGGCATATATTTGGAACTCAGCACAAGACGAAATTAGGATTATTGCAAGATCGAATCTAATAGATAGTTTTAATGTAACAATTAATAAACTAGGAAATAATGGATGGCAATTAGAATCAAATTTTAGATTAAATGGGACAAGAGATTATAAAATAGCAACAAATGGGGAATATCAAGTAATCATATCAGATGGAGTTTGTTCAAGGGAATATTATTTTAAAGTTTGTACGAAAGATATACGTTTATGCTCAACTCCAAAAATAATTCCTTGCTCAGGTTCTGGAAATAATGATGGGAAAATCATTCTTAGTTCTCCGATCTTTTGCTCTGAAAATAGCTCTTCTCACTTGATAGATACCTTGAGTGATCCTGAATTTACTTACTTTTGGGTAAGAGCATCGGATGGTTATGAGTTTGGAGTAAATGAAAATATTATATCAGGATTAGCAGCGGATGAATATATTTTGAAATATAGAAGAAATGATTGTTGGTCTGGATTATTCCAAAAAACATTCACGATTACTTGCAATTGTAATATTAGTGGAGTAACCAGTTCAATTACAAATTCTTGTCCATTTATGAATAATGGGAAAATAACATTAGTGTATAATAATACTAATTATACTACAAAATGGAGTAATGGACAAAATGGAGTTAAAGAAATTTCTGGATTAGCTCAAGGAGCATATAGTGTGAAAATTATTGAAAATAATACGGGATGTAGTAAGTTGTTTTCTTTTTATGTAAATAGTGAGAATGTGCAGCCTACTCATAAAAATGAATGCGTTTGGGAATATAATTGTAATGGTCAAAAGTATGAACATAATTTTGGCATTGAAAGTGTGGAACCAATACCTGGATCTTGCGATAATCTATATACTTGTAACACCTATTTTAATACCTATACAAAAAGTGGTGGATCTTATTATGGAAACTTTAGAGTTGTAGGAGAAACATGTTTAGCTGATAAATTGTGTACAAATGGTAATGTAAATCAAAGAGATATTGTAAGAAATGTTGAATCTTTTTATGATAAACAACAATGTCAAAAATATAATAGATGTACTTACGAAAACCAAATTTATATTATACCAAATTCTGTTGTTAATGGAACAGTTGAGCTAGAATATCAAATGGATACCTGTAAGGCAATTGAATATTGCACATTTGCTGATGGTTCAAAATATGCTACTGGGAATGTTACAAAAGGTACAGCTAGTTGGTATAATAATAGTTTTAATTTTGGAAATACATGTGATTATACGGAGGAATGTGAAATTGGTAAAAAGAAATATTTTACAAATAATATTTTAGAAACATCAAGAGATACTTGTTATTATTATCAATATTATTCAGGTGTTTATAATTGTAATATTGTATCATATTGCAAAAAAGAACCTGGAAATTACTCTTATAATGTCTTTCTAACAGTTATTACAGACACTAGCGATTGTATTGCAAAATATAATAAATATACTAAATGTGATCCTAATAATCTGCCATTATTACAAGCAGAAGAGAGAAATAACATTAAAAACATTGATAATTTTGATATTATTAGAAGGATATTTCCGAACCCATTTGATGATAAAATTAGTATAGATATGAAAACACCAAAAATATTAGACTTTAATTTGAATATTTATGATATGTATGGAAATGTTTTGATGGATAAAATGTTTACAGCTTATCCTAATATTAATACTGTTGAATTATTGTTACCTAATTTCCCTAGTGGAGTTTATAATTTTGTAATAAAAAATAAAGAATATAATATATCTAGAAATACAAAACTGATACATATTGAAAAGTAGAAAAATAATAAAGAAAGACTATATTTTAAGATATTTATTTCTACTATAATTTTCATATTATTTGATTTTATTTATAAATAATATATTGGCTGGCATTCTATTAGATTGTCAGCCTTATATTTTATTATGGAATTGGTCCCCAATTTAAGAGTAATTCTGGTCGATATTCAAAATGCATAGTGTCAAAATTGTGCCATCTTCCTCCCCAAATAAAGCCATATTTCTCAAAAATTTGTACAATTTCTATTGGGATTTCATTTTTATATTCAAATTTTCCATCTTGGTCTTTTTCCCAATCCCAATATTTTCCGTGTTTTGTGCTAATATCAATTGCAATTGCGAAACTATGCAGGCTCATTCTGGTTCCATTCGTGTTTTTAATAGGTCGCCAATTAAATGTGCCTCCTATATTTTTCAAATATTTATGATACGTTTTGGGCAAATCTTGTAATTCTGAACTAATTTTTTGAAGCTTTTTATGGATATTGTTAACTTTGGTAATATAAATATTTTGAGAATAAATTCTAGGTACCCAAGCAATTTTTGCTAATTTACTTAAAACTTCTTCTTTTGTGTTTCCATACATTTTTCTAAAAAAAGGTTCATACCTAACTCTTCCAGCAATACAATTGGAATCAGGAATATATAACATTCCAGCATCATATTCATATCCCATCATGTCATCCAAATCGGGATAAACTAACATAGTATCCCTTATTTTTTCACAAAAAGTATCTCGAAAAAACATTAATGAATTATCTTTCCAGATAAGAGCATCTTCTCTAACCCCTTTAATATGTTCTGGATAGGCAAACCATAATTTTAATAAACCCTCATCAATTTTTCCCCTAAGTAAAAAAATACTATCTCTATTGAAATATGATTTTAGCCTAAAATCCTCATTATTAATGGATTGTGAAATTAAGTTATTTATTGAAACTGTTGCAAATAAAAGAAATATTATATTTTTCAATCTATTTCACTTTATTTTCATCAAAAAAGCTCTCGTAACTCCAAAGCAATTTTCCAACAACCACATGTTGTAATAAATAAAATTCACCATTTGAACAATTACCAAAATATCTTTCAATAGTTTTGGCAATATTCTTTTCTTTTTCTTCTTGAGTCATTTCTTCTTGCTCAATTGGATAAAGACTTAAGCTTGTTTCTTTATTTTGAATTGTAGTTAATTTAATGGTTGCAAATGGTTTTTCAGATGAAATAATCGAATCTTTTTCTACCATTGTTGTTCTAAATGCTTCAGCACCAACACTTTTGTATTGGTCTAAATATCTTTCTGCAACCCCTCTTTTTACAGAATTTGGGCTTTTGGGCATATTGCTAACTAATGGTTGAATACTATAATTAGAGCCATCATGTAATAATTTGAATGATTTTGAAGGCAAAGATGGATAATCTACACTCACTTCTTTGATATTTTCAATTGGTTCTTTGAAAAATCTTCTATCCTTCCAATCTTCTTCATCTATCATATATCTAACTCTTAATCCTCCTGGGAGCATTTCAATGTGGGTTACATAAGGCTGTTCAGCACCCTCCATTATCATATAAGTGCCAAGTTCATCTTTATTTGATCCTCCAACAATATATGATTTTATTTTTTCATTATTTTTATTATAAATTTCAACTTTAATACCTTGAGTTGCTAAATCACTTACAATACCTTCCAAAGCACTATTTGGAGGAACCGTTTTGATCGCAACATAAGTTAAAACTTGCCTTAACATTAATAAAGCATCTGGTCGGACATCGTATTTTCCATTTAGCTGCCAATTGTCTTTATCTTTTCTTTCAAGTAGAATTTTTTTTCCTTTTCGATCTGCAAGGAATATTTTATATACTTCATCAAAATTTTTAATTGCAAAATCTTTATCAGGGCTAGTAATTGAAGTAGCTGCTCCTTTGTTTTGTTTCATTAGATATATTGCAGCAATACCTAAAATACTAGCTATTAAAATAAGTAAATAAGTTCTTTTCATTTTTATATTTTTTGATTTATTATTTTAAGCATATTTCTTTTTTCGTCTCCATAAGTAATACATTGCAAAAAGTGCTAATAAAACTAAAGGAAGTACAATATTGATAATTTGCCAAAGAGTTTCTTCTTTTTTAGCTTTTATTGTATCTAACATTCTCATTTTAACCTCTCGAGTTCTTGCATCAATAATTCCATTATTATCCAATAAATATTCGATTGAATTTAATAGGAAATCTTTATTTGAGCTATACACTCTATTTTCAAATCTACTCAATCCTAAAGGTTTTGGCAAACCATCTTTTCCAACTAAATTTCTAGTTATATCGCCATCAGAAACCACAATCATTTTAGTATCAGGACTTTCTGATTTGTAAGGCAAACCAATATTTGCTAATGAATTTTGCATTTCAGTAGAAACTCGGTTTTCAAAACTTGATGTAAATGTTCCTTCTAATAAAACTGCTACCGGCTGAAATGGCTTATTAAATTTTGATTTGTCTGCATCATATCTAAGTATTTCAAAATTTATTGTAGTAGGAGTGAACTGTGTTCTACTATATTTTGATGATGTTAACAAAACAGTTTTTTTAATATTCGATTTTGTCCTAATTGTGTCAATACTACTGGGGAATTGCAAAAATATTCGAT
>Ga0208695_1001866_pt1 | contig 16471 bp, 6 predicted proteins | sample AD_UKC111_MetaG_FD_184449 | JGI IMG/M metagenome (GOLD analysis project Ga0208695, IMG submission 184449) | Active sludge microbial communities of municipal wastewater-treating anaerobic digesters from Hong Kong - AD_UKC111_MetaG (SPAdes)... | ecosystem: Engineered > Bioreactor > Anaerobic >... | reverse complement strand
ACCTTTCAGGAGAGCCTAAAAAGCCAGCTGGGGTTGACAAGCCTTACCAACCGCGAGAAGCAGCTGGCTCTTTACCTGATTGGCAATATTGACGAGGATGGCTACCTGCGAAGGAAGCTTTCGGCTATTGCCGATGATGTTGCCTTTGCTCTGGGAATAGACACCAACGAGGACGAGCTGGAAAAAATCCTTTACGTAATTCAGGAATTTGACCCACCGGGTGTTGGTGCTCGCGACCTTCAGGAATGCCTGTTGCTCCAGCTTAGGGCAAAGGAAAATGGCAGCATTCCCGTTTCTACAGCCTATAAAATTCTGAAGTACCACTTCGAGGAGTTTACCCGAAAGCACTATGATAAAATTGCACAAAAGCTTTCCCTCTCCGACGAGCAGCTTCGCGAGGCCATCAACGAAATACTTAAGCTAAACCCAAAACCCGGAGGAGGATTTAGCGATCCTTACAACCAGTCAATTCAGCAGGTCATCCCCGATTTTATCCTCGATTATGTTGACGGGGAATTCCAGCTTAACCTCAACTCCAGGAATGTCCCCGAGCTAAGGATCAGCCGCGAGTACTCCGACATGCTTGAATCGTATAGCTACAACAAGGATAGCGCAACCAGCCAGGAAAAGGAGGCCATGACGTTTGTACGGCAAAAAATTGAATCGGCACGCTGGTTTATAGATGCCCTTAAGCAGCGGCAAAACACCCTGATGACCACCATGAGGGCAATACTTAGCTACCAGCAGGAATTTTTTCGTGATGGGGACGAATCGAAGCTGAAACCCATGATTCTGAAAAATATTGCCGATGCTACCGGGCTAGACATTTCCACCATTTCACGAGTTGCCAACAGTAAGTATATCCAAACCCATTTCGGTATTTATCCCCTGAAATACTTTTTTAGCGAAGGACTTATGAACGATGCGGGTGAAGAGGTTTCAACCCGGGAAATTAAGAAAATACTCCAGGAATGCGTTCTTAATGAAGACAAGAGCAATCCCCTCACCGATGAGGAGCTGATGGAGGCCCTAAAGCAAAAAGGTTATCCCATAGCACGCCGAACAATTGCAAAGTACAGGGAACAGCTGGGTATCCCGGTTGCCCGACTGAGAAAACAACTTTAAACCTGTTAACATGACCTTTAAACCCGACCGTTGGATTTCCATACTGCTCCACCCGCTTTTTATGATGTGTTACACCTTCTTAATGCTTTATTTATCCGCTTCACATATTTCATTCCTTCCTGCTCCGTATAAGAGATTACTCTTTCTTGTCGTACTCTTAAATACCATCATTATTCCATTTATCATTCTTGTGCTGCTAAAACGTTCCGGAGCGGTCAAAAGCATTGAGTTAAATCAACACCGCGAGCGGGTTTTTCCCATGGTGATGATCATAATTCCCTACGTTTTTACGTTGCTGCTGCTTTTCCGTCTTCAGGTTCCGGAAATCTTTATTAAAATTGTTCAAGGAGGCATTCTGGCTATGATTATTGCAGCAACCGTATCCTACTGGTGGAAAATAAGCCTTCACATGGTAGGTATGGGAGGCGTTACCGGATTCATACTTGCCGGGCTTATTCTTCACTACTTTACCTCCTTAAATCAACTTGTAGTGGTTGTAATTCTATCAGGGCTATTAGCCTGCGCCAGGCTGGTAAGAGGCGACCATTGTCCTTCTCAGGTTTATACTGGCTACTTTACCGGATTGGCCTCCATTTTGCTGGTATTTCTGCTTTAACAACCGTGCCCAAAGGGTAGCCGATATCGGGCATGGAGATGCTTCATTGGTAGTATAATAGTTTGATAAACAGCAAAGTATTGTTTCTGGCAAAAATTTTGCAAAACAATATTACATACCAAATAAATCTTTAGAAATGAGATGGTTCGTAATTAGTTGTAGGCATTTCATTTCATTTTTTTGATGTTGGAAGTTCAACATAACGGATTAATAGTTCAACCCCAACTGAAAGTTTGTCAACAAGCATATAATCAGCATTATGGCAATAGTTGGGTGAATATTATTATTTTTTTTATATCCATAGAAGTTTGCAAATTAGCAAAATAGCTCTACTTTCGTTATTCATTTATAGTTAGTTTATAAGTTGCAAATTTGCGGCGCTTAAGTTTTCAACAATTTTGCGGCAAGATATTAACATTTTGATATGATGTTTCGTAAAAACTAACTAGTAGGCGTTCTGCTACCTGCAGCTAACCTATCTAACCATGCAAATCTAGGCGTGTCAGCATACTAATAGAGGCAAATTTATCAACTTGTGCTGGAAAACGAGTAGTTAAATATACATACAGTGTTATATAATTTTTTGCGTTAACCTCGAACAGAATGAAAACTTTTACCCAACACCAAGCCCTGCCAAAGTACCTATCGGCACTGCTCTTCATGCTGATGTTTACCGGCGGCGTGGCATATTCACAATTTACCGTAACCATAAAAACTCTCCCCGCAACCGACCCTCCTACAGTTTGTCAGAACTCCTCGCTGGTATTAAAAGTTTTCCCGTCTGGTGGGACAACGCCTTATGGTCCTTATACATGGGGTGGAGCTTCGTTTATAACACCTGCTGGTGATGTTGCGGTTCTTTACCCGGACGAAACCATTACTCCCGGCGTGTACACAATTTCGTGCACCGTTAAAGACCACGTGGGCAATGAAGCCACAGGGTACATTGATATTACCGTTTACGAGACGCCTACCGCAAGTATTACCAACAACGGACCAACCACTTTTTGCCAGGGTGGCTCAGTTGAGTTGGAGGCATACAGCGAGGCGGGTTACGCATTCCAGTGGCGTAGGGATGATGCCGATATTTCCGGCGCCACCTCATCGACCTATAACGCTACCGTATCAGGCTCATACAATGTTGTTGTAACCAATGGTAACGGTTGCAACAGCTACTCAAACTACATCAACGTAACGGTCAACCCTCTTCCAGGTGCTACAGCCTCCAACGACGGACCTGCCTGCTACAACGGCACTATTAACCTTACCTCGGGACCAGCCGGAATGGTTTCCTACAGCTGGACTAGCACCTCGATAACACCTTTTACATCTGGCAATCAAAATCCAAGTATTACCAACGTTACTCCCAACAACTCTGGCGACTACACGGTAACAGTAAGGGATGCAAATGGTTGTGAAAACTCTGCTACCACAACTGTGCTGGTATATGATAACCTAAACGGCGGAACAATTGGCTCCGACCAAACCATCTGCTACAATGGCGATCCGGCTGCATTCAGCAACGTAACCTCTCCAACCGGCGGTGGCGGGGCTTGGACCTACAGCTGGGAATCGAAGGTTGGAGCCGGCCCGTGGTCGGCAATTGGCGGAGCCAACGGGCTTACCTATGATGTGCCTGCCGGGTTAACCCAAACAACCCTGTATCGTCGCTCGGCTTCCAACAGTTGCGGAACGGTTTACTCCAACACCATAACAGTTACTGTTTATGCTGACTTAAACGGCGGTTTGATAAGTTCCAGCCAGTCCATCTGTTACAACGGCGATCCGGCTGCATTCAGCAACGATGCCCCTGCCTCGGGTGGCGATGGTACTTTTGCCTACTCATGGGAATCGAAGGTAGGTGCAGGTGCATGGACACCAATTCCCGGCGCCACCAACTTGACCTATGACCCACCAGCAGGGCTTTCACAAACCACCATGTACCGGCGCAAGGCAACCAATACCTGCGGTGTGGTTTACTCCAACGAGCTAACTGTAACCGTATTTGGCGCTTTAAGCGGGGGTGTTATAGCTGCAGACCAGAGCATTTGCTACAGTGGCGATCCTGCTGCATTTACCAATGTTACTTCGCCTGCCGGGGGAAATGGCGCATGGACCTACAGTTGGGAGTCGAAGGTTGGCGCGGGACCATGGAGCCCTATTGGCGGAGCTAATGGATTAACCTATGATGTTCCTGCCGGGTTAACCCAAACCACCATGTACAGAAGGGCAGCCACTAATGCTTGCGGAACAGTTTATTCCAACGTGCTAACAATTACCGTTTACGCACAAATGAACGGTGGTGTAATTTCTGGTAATCAATCGCTTTGCTATAATTCCGACCCAAGCCCAATAACCAGCACTACCAATCCTTCGGGAGGTAACGGAACATGGTCGTACTCCTGGGAGTATCAATCCAACTGCGCGGGGGTATGGCAAGCCATTGCCGGTGCAACTACGCTTACTTACGACCCTCCTGCGGGTCAAACTGAAACCCGTTGCTACCGACGGGTTGCAACCAATAATTGCGGAACAGTTTATTCCAACACCATTACCATTACCATTTATGCCGATATTAACGGTGGAACAATTGCTTCGGACCAAACTGTTTGCTATGGGGCTGACCCAGCTGCTTTTACCAGCAGTTCAGCCGCAAGCGGTGGCAACGGTGCCTTTACCTACTTCTGGGAAATGAATACTGGTTCGGGGTGGTCTGCTATAACCGGTGAAAATGGGCTTACCTATAACCCACCGGCAGGTATTACCCAAACAACAACCTACCGCAGAGGTGCTACCAACAGCTGCGGAACCGGATATTCAAATGTTCTTACTGTTACAGTTTCAAATGCAATAAATGGAGGACAAATAAGCACTCCTTCAGCAGTTTGCTACAATGGCGATCCTGCTGCTTTTACCAATGTGGCTTCACCTTCAGGCGGCAGTGGAACATGGGCTTACTCCTGGGAGTATAAAGAAGGTGCTGGTCCATGGATTGTTATCCCCGGGGAAATTGGGCTAACTTATGATATCCCAGCCGGTCAAACTGCCACCCGAACATACAGAAGGGTGGCAACCAACGACTGCGGAACTGGCTACTCCAACGAGGTTACGGTTACGGTTTACCCCAACACCGTTGTTGGTTCAATTACTGGAAATCAAACTCTTTGTTACAACAGCGATCCACTCGCCATTACCAGCGTAACACTGCCTACGGGCGGAGATGGTGTATGGACGTACTCCTGGGAGTACCAGTCGAATTGTTCCGGTGCATGGCAGGTGATTTCGGGGGCAACTTCATCAACTTACGATCCTCCTGCCAACCAAACCGAAACCCGCTGCTACCGGAGAGTGGAAACCAACACCTGCGGAGTGCTATACTCAAATACGGTTACAATTACCATTTTACCCGATATTGCCAACAACACAATTGCTGCTAACCAAACCATCTGTTCGGGTAGCATACCGGCTCAGCTGACTGGAACTTTACCCACTGGTGGAAACGGGGTTTTTTCCTACCAATGGCAGTCTAGCACTGTTGGAGCAACTGGACCGTTCAGCAATATTCCGGGTGCAACGGCACAAAACTACTCACCTACTGCATTAACCCAGAATACTTGGTACAGGAGGGTGGTAACATCCGGCTCATGCGTTAGCTTTAGTAATGTAGTTGCCATCACTGTTCTCCCATCAGTTTCAAACAATACCATTGCCTCCGATCAAATAATCTGCTACAACTCCACCCCCGAAGAACTCACTGGATCAATTCCTACAGGTGGAAATGGAACTTACACCTATCGGTGGCAGAGCAGCACAACCGGAGCAGCCGGCCCATTCTCAGACATTACTGGCGCTACTGCTCAAAACTATCAACCCGGAAGCTTAACTGCCGATACGTGGTTTAGAAGGGTGGTTGGCAGCGGCCCTTGCACCGATTACTTTAGCAATACTGTGAAAATAACTGTCAACGCTGAGTTTTCTGTTTCCGGGTTTTCCTCAACAAATCCAACCTGTAATGGCTACTCCAATGGTAGCGCTACGGTGAATTTATCGGGAGGAGTACCCCCATTCAGCTACAGCTGGAATACCACACCGGAACAAACCACACAAACGGCGACCGGATTATCAGCAGCAGTAAGCTATACGGTAAATGTGACAGACGCTACAGGATGCATTGCCACCGGAAATGTAACTCTTACAGAACCTGCCGTTATAGGCCTTGATTCAAAAGTTGTAACTCCTGTTACTGGTTGTAGTGGTGATACAAATGGTTCAATTCAAGCGCTTGCTAATGGCGGAACACCCGACTATACCTATAACTTGTATGATGGTGCTACACTGGTTGGATCGCAAACACCATCATATCCAACTCCTGCCAGCTTTACCAACCTGGCGGCAGCCACATATACAATCAGCATAACCGATGTCAACTCCTGCCCGGCATACCATGAGGATATTGTTTTAGGCGAACCTGCACCTGTTATAATTACCAATGTTTCCGTTACTCCGATTTCATGTTTTGGTTCAGCCGATGGAGTAATTATGATTACTGCCAGCGGGGGAACAGGCAGCCTGGAGTACTCCATTGACAATGGCATTACTTTTCAAGCAAGCAATACATTTACTGTCGGCGGCGGATACTATGACATAGTGGTACGTGATGCTAACGGCTGCACTGCTTCATGGCCTACGACTGTTGAAATGGTTGAGCCTAGTGAGTTATCGTTCACCTTCCAGGTTACGGCTATTTCAAGCTGTTATGGAGACCACATGGGTGAAATCCTTATAAGCAACGTGATGGGAGGCTCCGAAACGGGTTACGAATTTTCGATTTATGTTCCAGAAGTTTGGGTTACCGATCCGCACTTTGTAGGACTTCCCGGCGGGCCTACTAATCCCTACTACATAAAGGTTCGCGATTCGCATGGTTGTATTTCCGTGGCAAACAATGGCAATCCCATCTACATCAGTCAGCCAACACCCATTACCTTCACCGTAAATACAACCAATGTAACCGGTTGCTGGTACAACACCAATGGTAAGATTTGGATAACGGGCGTATCCGGAGGAACGAGTTCCAAAACGGTTTCCATTGACGGCATCACATACTTCCCCACCACCCATACCTTTAATGTTGGTGTTGGCTCATATACTATTTACGTGAAGGATACGAAAGGATGTATTGTAACCAAACCCGCTGTAATTACGGGCCCACCTGAGATTGTTATTGACAACCTTACCGTTACCGACGCAACCTGCTTTGGTGCAGCCAATGGGCAAGTTGTGGCTGTTGCCAGTGGAGGAACCGGAGCGTTAGAATACTCTCTAGACGGGGTAACCTACCAGGTTTCGGGGACCTTTACCGGTCTTACGGCTAACTCCTATACCTTATACGTTCGCGATGCAAATGGTTGTGAGCTAACTCAAGGCTTTACTGTTGGACAACCAGCAGCACTTTACTTTACAAAAAGGGTAAAAACCAATATAACATGCTTTGGGGCAAATGATGGAACCATTACGCTGGAAGCAGCAGGGGGAACATCGCCGTATAATTACAGTATCACAGGCGGCGCTCCATTTGGGAATACAACGGGTATGTTTACCGGCCTTTCAGCCAATACCTATATTCCTGCTGTTTTGGATGCCAACGGTTGCTCGGTTATTGGAATGAGTTTGACCATTGCTGAGCCCGCGCCACTTGCTCTTGGCTCGCAATCATCTACCAATGTTACCTGTTTTGGCGCTAATGATGGAACAATAACCGTAGAGGCAACAGGTGGAACGTCCCCGTTAACCTTTAACCTGCTTGACGCAGGAGCGGTAGTTGTGGCTACTAACACAACCGGAATATTTACAGGTGTTGGAATTGGTACCTACACTGTTGAAGTGGACGATGCCAACAGCTGCGGCCCGGTTACTGCAGGCCCATTTACGATAACTGAACCTTCCCAGGTGTCGTTTACATACGCCGTTGTTGACCTGGTTTGCAACGGAGATGCCAACGGCCAGATAACCATTAACGCCTCAGGCGGGACGCCACCCTATGAGTACTCTTACGATGGAGGGCTAACCTTTGAGGTAGGCAACATCAAAACCGGTTTAAGTGGTGGCGATTATACCGTTGTGGTTCGCGATGCCAACGGATGCCTTGCCACACAACTAGTATCGGTTTACGAACCTGCACCCATTATACTATCACTTACAACATCCAATATTTCGTGTGGAGGACTTACTGATGGAAGTATAGATGCTTCGGCAACTGGAGGTACACTGCCCTATCAGTATAGAATTGACGGAGGAGCATGGCAACCAACAGGAAGTTTCACTGGTTTAACTGCCAACACCTACTTTGTTGAGGTAACCGATGCCAGCGGTTGCATTTCCGGTGAAATTGCCACAATTACCGAACCTCCAGCCATTCTGATAAACAACGTTACTACGGTTAACCCAACCTGCACCACTACCGGCAGCATTACTGTAACTGCCAGTGGGGGCACCGGAGTACTGACCTATACCCTGCAACCCAATGCAGTTAGCAATTCAACAGGTGAATTTTTAGGGTTAGGCGCAGGAACATACACGGTTGATGTTACCGATGCCAACGGCTGCGGCCCTGTTTCAACAGTGCCCATCACCCTTAACTCTCCATCAATCATTTCTATTGACAATGTTATTGTTACCGATGTTACGGGTTGCTATGGCGACTCAAACGGTTCATTAGTGATAATTGCCTCTGGCGGAACCCCACCACTGATGTACTCCATTGATGGTGGAGCAACCTACCAACCCTCCAACACATTCATCAACCTGGCTGCTAATAGCTACACCATAGTGGTTAACGATGCTAACAATTGTCCACAGTCAACCCTGAGGGACATTAACCAACCCACTCAAATAGTTATATCTAGCACTCTTGTTATCCAGGAAAGCACCCCCGGCGCAAACGACGGCGAAATTCATGTTACTGCTACCGGAGGCACTGGAGCCCTTACCTTCACCTTGCAGCCAAATGGAATTTCAAATGGCACTGGTAACTTTACCGGTTTGGGTACAGGAACATACCATGTTGAGGTAATGGATGCAAACGGATGTATGGTTCAAACTGGCGACCTTATCATTAGCGGGGTAAACATCAACATAACTTCTAACGATGTAAGCTGTAATGGTGGCTCCGATGGGCTCATAACCATTACTATTACAGGAGGCTTCCCACCCTTTACTGTTGTGGGCAGTAGAACTGACATGACGCCGATTCCTATTAACGACCTTGGCGGTGGAGTATTTTCAGCTGAGGGGTTATCGGCAGGGTCCTACCTCATAACCGTTACCGATAACGTGCTGCATACCTTCCCCACCTATCAAATTGATATACTAGAGCCCGATTCGCTTATTGCCACATTCGTTAGCCTACAAAATCCTCAATGCCACGGTGGGTCTGATGGAAGTGTTTTGTTTGATATTACTGGCGGAACGCCTCTATATACGATTACATGGGATGGTGGAACTTCGGTGGGTACAACAGCGACACCAGTTACGGCCGGGTACCACGAGTTTACCATAACCGACCAGCATGGTTGTTCAACTGTTGTTTCGGATGTACCCGAGCTGGTTGAGCCAAGTCCCATTCGGCTGGTAGAGCAAACGCAGTTTGACCCCACTTGCCATGGAGAAGCAATAGGTATTATTAGCGTTACGGTTACCGGTGGAACGGGCACATTAACCTACAACCTTTCCGGAACAGCTACCCTCTCTAACACTACCGGTGTTTTTGAAAACCTGGTTGCTGGCGTTTATGACCTTAGCATTACCGATAGCAACGGTTGTCCCGATAACTTTGATCCACCCGTTAGGTTCACCCTGAACGAACCTTCCCAAATCATCATTAGCGGTTTAACCCCTGATGACTCGTTAATATGTCCAAATGACCCTTCAGGCTTCGTTAGAGTTCAGGTGAGCGGAGGTCAACCCGATTATACCTACCTGTGGTCGAATGGGCAAACCTCGGTTGACCTAGATAGCGTGGTTGTTGGCGATTACACCATAACAGTTACTGATGCCCTAAACTGTAGGGTTTCACAAACCTTTAGGGTTAGAGGAACACCAATGCTTGTGCTTTCGCCTGTTGTTATTGATACTGCCCTATGTAGAATAAAACCAACCGGAAATACCGGAAGGATTGACATACAGAACGCTACAGGCGGTAACGGAAAGTTTAGCGACCTGGTATTTCAGTGGAATGACCCTAACTCCACAACCGGACCAACTTTGCCCAAAGTGGGTGATCCGATGGTAATTGGGGGAGGCGTTTACACCGTTACTGTTAAGGATACTAGCGGGTGTACATATTCTTTTGACTACGAAGTACCCATTAACCCCCGTTACGATTTTCGTCCCTATGCCGGGAACGATACTACCGTTTGTTATAGTAACCCTGTAACCCTTCACGGATCGGTTATATCTGGAAATGAAGGGGGAACGGTAGATCCCACCTTCAACTTCTCCTACGAGTGGCGTAAATTCCCTGATATTGATGGCGATCCAATTCATCGGGGTCAGGATTACCAGGTTAACCTTGTTGAAAGTTCATCATTCTTGCTTTGGGCTATAGAAAATAATTCTGGGTGTAAGGATTCTACTCGTATCGACCTTAACGTTTTACCCGCAATCGGACTGGAGGTCCCGCAGTATATTTCTGCGGTTCAGGATACCATTATTTCTATTCTTAAGGGTCAGGAGGTTAACTTAGATGTTATAACCAGAAGTGTTGAGTATGCCACTGAATTTCAGTGGAAACCTGCCGAGATGTTCAACCCGCCAAACAGCTGGAATAGCTCCATCATTTTCAACGATGAAATCAGGCAGCAAATACAACCCAGCAGGTTTGTAACCCGCACCGACCCGATATCCAAGCGCCCAACAGAGTTCATCCTGGTTGATGTGATTGCCACCACCACCGAAAAAGGTTGTACTGATTCCATACGGCTTTACACCAAGGTGGTTACCAGTTTGAGTTTTGCCAACGTATTTTCGCCTAATGGCGATGGGATAAACGATGTCTGGGGGGTTCCCAAGGATTACCTATTCCCCGATTTGTCTATTGAGATTTTCAACCGGTGGGGATCGTTGGTTTGGTCAGCTACCGGCGACAAGGCGGCCAAAGGATGGAATGGAAAAACCAGCAATGGTAACGAGCTTCCCATTGGAACCTACTACTACGTGGTAAAGTTCAACGTTCAGGCTCAGGGAGCCAGCTGGAAACCTATTACAGGTTCCGTTACAATTGTGAAGTAAAGGCTATAATGTTTAGGATACAATTTTTATATCCTATGAGTTTCTGGTTAATGGATCGAAAGAATTGGAGGAATTGCACAAACGCATTTTAGGATAGGGTTTAATTTAAATATTTTTTGTAGTAGCTATCAAAGTACCGGTATATAAGTTTAAACACATGAAAACAACACGTACAGCAGCTTACCTTGTTTACCCGCTAGTAACCGTTTTTATGCTGGGAATGGCGGGACAGGTAAATTCGCAGCAAATACCCCATTACTCCCAGTATATGTTTAATAACTATCTGACCAATCCGGCGGTGGCAGGGACGTTAAACCACTACCAGATGAGGTTGAACAACCGGTATCAATGGGTTGGTCTCAATGACGCACCCTACACGGTTAACATGAGTTTTTACGGTCCATTTACCAAGCACGATATGGGATGGGGTGGCTATTTTTCCAACGATGTAACCGGTCCTACAAGTCGGACAAGCATAATGGGAACCTATGCCTATAACATGCAGATTAGCCAATCGGGAATGAGAATTTCCGGTGGAATCTCCTTTGGCATGATGATCTACAAACTTGATGGCTCAAAGCTCACTCTTGGTGAGGAGTACGATCCCTTATACGACCCGGCCATTATTCAATCTACAAAATCTATTTTCACCCCTGATGCTTCAATAGGATTTTACCTCTACAGCACCTCCTTTAACGTTGGCCTGTCGGCCCACCAGCTGTTTGGTCAAAAGTTAAAATTTTATCCGGAGCCTATTGGCATTAACAGGCTGAAACAACATATCCTCCTAAGTGGTGGTTACTGGGTAAACCTGAACAGGTATATGGAGCTAGAAACATCGGCCATAATAAAGTACATGTTTGCAAGTCCCATGCAATTTGAGCTAAATGGGAAAATCAGCTACCGGCAGAAAGAGTATCAATTCTGGGGAGGTTTATCCCTTCGCTGGAAGGATGCTGTATCGGCCCTGGTTGGAATTAACTGGAATAGGAAATTCATGTTTGGCTACTCATTCGACTGGAGCCTTTTGGGCATTAGCAAGTACAACTCTGGTTCTCACGAAATCATGCTTGGCTACATGTTTGATAAAATTAAGTAAGAGGAATGTAACCGGGTGCAAAATTTACTTACCGGACAGCTTAATGTCCGGTTTTTTCATTTTTCAGCCAAATTGAAGTAGATTTGCGGCTGTAATATATGTAAAATGAGAAAAATTTTGGTTTGGATGGTTGGATTGCTGGCTTTTGTTATAGCTAGCCAGTCATGTGGAAGGCCTAGGATTATTCCTGAGAACGACATGGTTAAAATCCTTTCAAAAATTTATATTACCGATGGGATAACCTTTCTTCCCGAAAAGCACACTCTTTTTGGTAGGGATACCATTGCCTACTACGAACCCATCATTGAATCGTATGGCTATACAACCCAGCAGTTTGACAGTTCAATGAAATACTACGCCTACCATACCGAAAAGCTTGATGAGATATTTGACAGGGTGGTAATCGAGCTGTCCAAAATGGAAGAACAAGTTAGAATAAACCCTAATAATTTGGCAAAAGACCAAAGTGTCATTCCTGATACCGTTGAAAACCTTTGGCCGCATAAGAGTTACTGGAACATGGCTGTTGACTATGGGCAAAATCGCTCCCTGGGATTTGATGTCCCCGTCAAGGGATTGGGTGATTACACCCTCTCTTTTGATGCTCAGCTATTTCCAGATGACTCTTCTGTTGAGTGCCGCATGAATGCGTTTTGGTTCATAGCCGATAATGTTCAACGGGATTATCGTGATGTGGCTAAAGTCCAGCTTTACCCTAAGGATGGAGTGGTTCATCACTATTCCTTTACGTTTAGCTACACCGATGACCAGTACACGCACCTTAAAGGTTGGCTCTATGATAATGCCAATAAGAATCAAAACTTTAACCGGCATGCTGTTTTCAACAATATAAGGATCACCTATAAACCTGTTTCGAAGAGCCCTGTGCGTGCTTCAAAGGATGGGAAACCTTTAAAAGTTTTTAAAAAACCTGTTCCCGTTCAGCGTTGACATGCAGAGGTTTTCAGCAAACTATATTTTTCCTATCAACCAGGCACCAATTCGAAATGGAATTGTTGAGGTGGCTGACGATGGCGTTATTTTGAGAGTTTTTCATCCCGGAAATTCTCCAAAAGAAATTCACTCAACCGAGTTTTACAACGGGGTAATTGTTCCCGGATTTGTAAATGCCCATTGCCATTTGGAACTTTCACATCTTCGTGGTAAGATACCCAGGAACTTGGGTATTGCAGGTTTTATTAAGGCTATTACCGAGCAAAGGGAAACAGAGTTGGATGCGCAAGACCCTAAGAAATTGGTTGATAAGGCTATAGTTGGGGCTATTCACGAAATGAAGCAGACCGGTACTGTTGCCGTTGGCGATATTTCGAATTCCACCGACACCCTCCTGCCTAAACTCCAATCAGATATCTACTTCCACAACTTTATTGAGGTATTTGGGTTAAACCCCGAGGAAGCCCAATCAACATTTGAAAGCTACCTGGAGGTTTACAAATCGTTTAAATCCCGTTTTAGCAACTCAACCTCGCTAACCCCCCATTCGCCCTACTCAATTTCACAACCTTTATGGGAGAAGATATCGGAATTCATCGGGAAAAGCAAGGAGCTGGTTAGCATCCACTATGCCGAAAGCGCTGCCGAATACCAGTTTCTTCAAAATGGGACGGGTCCCCTTAGCGACAGGTACCAGTCGGCTGGCATTCCTTTTTGCAAGCCCCATGGGCTGACCCCAGGGGAAGTGGTGTCCCGCTATGTTACTCAGGCCTGCAAGGTTATGTTCATCCACAATACATTTGCAGCTGCTCGAGAACTTGAAGAGCTTGCAGCCCTATACCCACAAGTAACCCTGGTTACCTGCCCCGAATCAAATATGCTCATCGAGGGGAAACTTCCAAACCTAACCGAGTTTTTGGCCAGTAACCTCAGTATTGCAATAGGAACCGATAGCTTAGCTTCAGCTTCTTCGCTTTCCATGCTCGATCAGATGAATATTGTGCTTCAACATTTCCCGCAGCTCTCTTTCAATGAGGTTTTGTGTTGGGCAACGCTAAATGGAGCAAATGGCTTGGGCATTTCAAATATGTTCGGGAGCATTGAGCCGGGCAAAAAGCCCGGGTTAGTTCTTATTACCGGCTTCGATTTCCAGAACATGCGCACCACTCCTCAAAGCCTTGTCAAAAAGCTTATTTAGTCAAGGAGATTTGGGCAAGGATGGACTAAGCTCCCAACTTGCGGCAACCGGAAAATAGGGGCAGAAATCAATCCTCTACGAGAAAATTTTACGTTTAATGGCTTTACGCTTGTAGCTTACATGGGTTGATAGAGGAACCTTCTCTACAATTATATTCGTGCTGTCAAGCCCGAGCGACTTAACCTCGCTAATGCCCAGCTTGCGGAATATGGAGTAAAGTACCATCATAAGCTTATCGAAGGGGGAAAAATCGATGTCGTAGTTTGGAACACGGTCAATCATGATGAAGAGAAAGTCAGCTGTTATGTTGTACTTTCTTAGTGATTTATAGTGGCTAACCAGGTCTATCTCATTTAAAGCCTTCATTTCCTCGAGCACCTGGTGAAAGTAAAGGTTAACCCTTGGCTCAATTTTGAATCCCAGCCTGAAATCAATCCTTCGGATAATGCCCGGCACCATTTCGGTTACCTCGTAGGCAAACGTGTCGGGTTCGTCGAGCTTGTCCACATGTAAAAACCAGTAGGTGTCGGCACGCTTGGGCTGCTTATTAAGAATGGAGTAGATAATCTTTGATTCGATTTCATCAGGGTTGTTGGCACGCGTCATGTACACCAGGTTTGTTGCGTACTTGGGAACTTCCTTATCCTTGCTTAAATCGCAAATAATAGGGATGTACTCGTTAATGTTTGTAAAGGTAATGTGGCGATTTCGAATTTTCCGGGCGTTGTACCAGCCATACTTTACTATGAAGAAGAGGCTGGCCAGGGTTAGCGTCAACCAGCCCCCATGCTTAAACTTCAACAGGTTTGCATAGAGGAAAAGTCCTTCTATAAATAGGAAAGATAAACTGAATAGTGATATCAAGATGGGGTTTACCTTCTTCAACATCAGGTAGAATGTAACCAGAATGGTTGTGGTTAGAAGGGTGAGGTTTACCGATAGACCGTAGGCTGCCTCCATATTGGATGACTCCTGGAAAAAGAGCACCACGAAAACAACTCCGAAGAACAGAAACCAGTTTACCGAGGGAATATAGATTTGTCCTTTAATATTGGTGGGGTATTTCCTCTTGATATTCGGCCATAGGTTTAGCGAGCTGGCCACGCTGATAAGGGTGAACGAACCGGATATTAAGGCCTGGCTTGCAATGATTGCTGCTGCAGTTGCAAGAATAATCCCCGGAAGCACAAACCATTGGGGCATAATCGAAAAGAACGGATTATCACCGTTAAAGCCGTTTCTTAGCAGGTAGGCGCCTTGTCCCAGGTAGTTTAGGATTAATGCCAGCTTTACGAATATCCAGCTGATTTGAATATTTTTTAGCCCGCAGTGCCCCAGGTCGGAGTAGAGCGCTTCTACCCCGGTAATGCAAAGAAACACGGCACCCATAACCAGCATGGCCGAGGGGTGCTCTGCAATTAAGCGAACAGCGTAGTACGGATTAAACGCCTTGAACACCAAGGGCAGCTCAACAATTTGATTTACACCCAGAATTGCAAGCGTCATGAACCATAGGGTCATTATGGGGCCAAATGAGCTGCCAATTTTTTTAGTGCCAAACTGCTGGATGATAAAAAGACAGGTAATTATGGTGAGAACAATGGGAATAACCGGGAGTTGCTTTTGAACCATTTGTAAACCCTCAACGGCTGATGTTACGGTGATTGCAGGGGTTATGATTCCATCTGCCAGCAGCGTGCTACCCCCGATGATGGCAAATATATACGCCTTTGGCATCTTCCTCCTTACCAGCGCAAAGAGGGAGTATATGCCTCCTTCGCCCTTGTTGTCGGCCCTTAGGGTAATTATAACATACTTAACGGTGGTTTGAAGCGTTAGCGTCCAAATAATGCAGGACAGTGCCCCAAGTATGAAGTTGGTGTCTATGGTGGTTACGCTGCTGGCAATGGCCCGCATTACGTAAAGTGGGGAGGTACCAATATCTCCATACACTATTCCCAGGGTTATGATTAGCCCTGCAAAACTTAATGTTGATATTTTACCCGCCTTGTCATTTCTCATATAAAACTAATTTGTTATCCAGAATTCCTCTTGAAATATAACTTGTGAAACGATAATCAGCCTGGAGGCCAACTACAAACGATCTTAAACATGCTCTATCTTGAAAATCACAGTTTAATTAATACATTAAGATTTAGGCGATTGGGAACAGACAGGATTTCGTTTGAAG
>Ga0208695_1001864_pt1 | contig 16498 bp, 14 predicted proteins | sample AD_UKC111_MetaG_FD_184449 | JGI IMG/M metagenome (GOLD analysis project Ga0208695, IMG submission 184449) | Active sludge microbial communities of municipal wastewater-treating anaerobic digesters from Hong Kong - AD_UKC111_MetaG (SPAdes)... | ecosystem: Engineered > Bioreactor > Anaerobic >... | reverse complement strand
TTTTTCAATTACCGTTATTTTTACGCAGGTTCCTCAAGGGTTACCTACAACGGTTGAAAATTGGCGATGGTTGTGCATGTTTAGCACAAACCAACACTTATTTACAAATGTAATTTATTACACAAAACTTCAATTACCAAATCTACCACAACTAGTGCCAATTTTTTGTTGGCTGTTCGTTTTTATTTTATTCTTATTGACATAGATTCTAAAATAATTTCATGTAGTTCTAATTTTTCATTCTCTGATAATCCTAAAATTTCACTATTTGCAATTTCAATAGCATCATTTATCTGATTTCTTGATTTTATAATTCCTTTATTTAATATGTCTTTGAATATTTGTATTTTTTTGTCAATTAATGAAATCTCATTAAGTTCGGTATTGAATAATAATAATAATTTCTTTCTTTGTTCAATAGTCATAGAGTTTTTACCAATTATGATATTGTCTATAACGCCATTTAGAATTTTTATTCTTCTAATACTTCCTGATTGAATTATTTTGCCTAAATGTTCCTTTGCAAAGTTTGTTTCTATAAAAACATTCTCTATTTTATTAATGTCTAGGAATTCGATAAATAATTCTGCCCTTTTTACTAAATATTCAAATTCATTTTCCATACAATATTTGTAATACGATGTCTGTTTAAAATGACAGCCAACGGTTTGGGGCTTGGCGTAGTGGGGGATTAGAAGTACTAATGTTCAATAAAACACTAATGCTGATAGAATTACAAATGCTCAAATCTTGTACTTCTGCCCCCATTACGCCAAACCCTTGTTATGTGCAGATTTTTCTACGTCTTCTCTCAATTCCTTGAGCATTTTATCAATTCGTTCTGTCAGCCTCACTCCTTTAGAAGTAATCTTTACCATTTCTTTATTAAGAGTTTGACCTGCTCTAGTATCAATTTCAGTCCATCCTTTTTTTGTCAACTTTTCGATTGCATTTGAAACTGTCGGAATTGACAAGTCTTGACTGGCTGAAATTTTATCAAATGAAATAATGTTTTGTGATACCTTAAGAAAATTTAGAATCATAAACTCGTGAAAGGTAATTCTAAATTTTTCATTTTCCTCTTGCTCTAAAAACTGTTTTTTGAGTTCTGTAAATTTCATTTGAACTTCACATTTAGAAAATATTCTTTCTTGAACGCAATTTGGGCAGTTCATATCGAATAATTTAAATTGCTCTAATTGTTGATATGGAAATTCGTGACCTTTTTGACATCTAATAACTTGTGTAGAATTAAAATAATCAGTAATTAGAATATTAAAATTAAAGATTGCAGGTAAGGTGTGACTATTTGTTTTAGCAATTCCTGGTCGTCCAAATTCTAATTCGTATTTTTTGCAAAGTCCCAAATCTAAACAATATACAGTTGAGAAAATATTGTTCTCGTCTTTAACTTTATTGTAGGTTGAAATGAATCCATTAAGTTCTAAATTATCTAATAAATAAGAAATATCACTTGTTATAAAAAAATGACTTGTGTCTTTAATTTTCTTTTTGATTATAAATTTCCTATTATTTACTTGTCGTTCAACAATAATATCTAAAAGTTCAAATTGGTGTTCATTTGATATTTTGTCTTCAAAAGGCTTACAAATAAACTCATTAACAAGAAAGTATTTCTCTGTTACATCGGTGTAATATCTGTATGCAGCATTCTCTATGGCTGATTTACTAATTTTCGTATTATGGATTAAACAAGATTCATAACAATATGAAAGGATATAACCCATCTTTCTTGGTGTGTTTAGAGTAGAGATAAACAATAACTCGTAAAGTTCATTTGGTGAGACTTCAAAAAAATTTTCCCAATTGTTTTGTGGAAAATAAACTGACAGCCTATTTTCAATCAATCTTTGAGTGTAATCCAAAGCTAAATGTTCCATTCTAGAAATATCAATTACATTACTCTTTTTTTCTATTGAATAAAAGGCATCAAAAAAATCTAATGAAATTTCGTCAATTTTACTATTGTCTAATTTTCCATAGTAAAATCGTTTTGGATATGTTGCAATTTTAAACTTAACAAAATCATCACTCAAATTATTTACTGGTGCAATAAACCAATCCATAAATAATGTTTGTGCGTATCTATCAATTTCAGAATAATCGTCTAAAAAAACGTAAATTGTCTTTAAATTTAAAAGGTCTCTAATTTTGACAATATTGTCAATAAAACATTTTTTTAAATCCAAATATGTAACTAAAGTATTATCGAATTCTTTTTTGAATGACTGTGAATTGGCTTCGCTATTTCCAAGTTTTCCTGAAATTCCTTTGTCCAAACTTGCCTCAATTCCAACTTCATTTTTTTCTTCATTTTGTTTGCTGTAACTATTTTTGAAGGAAGTAATAAGTGTTGCATTCAAAGTTTTAAAAACTGATTCAATACTTGTTTCAATACTATGTAATTCAGCAAATGTGTTTTCATAAATTAGTTCACTAATATTTAATTTTTTCAGAACATAATTTTTTTCAACTCTTGATTTAAGCTTTTCTTTTGTTTTTAATATTAGTTCTTTTATGAAGTTTGAGTAAATAAGATATTTGATTAGTTCCTGTGACTCTGGAAAACTCTCAAGCTCTTTTGGAAATGTTGGGGAAGAATTGTCATACAATGATTTTACATCTATATAAATTGATAAACAATTCTTCTTTTGCTCTAGCTCTAATTGTGCTTTTTGAAAAATAGTCGATTTTCCTGTTCCTTTCCTGCCTATTAAAACCGTAGTTCTAGGTAGTATGACCTTATTAATTACTCCATTGTTTGGCAACAAATCTGTATAAATATCTTCGATTATTTTTTTTCCATCAGTTTCGACATAGTCATTTCTGACTAGTTTTAATGATTCTGCAAACTCTAAAAATTTCTCTATTGAACGTTCGGTCATTGTCTATTTATTAGGGTGTTCTGTAAATTTGCACATAACGGCTGGCAGCTTGGCGATGGTGGCAAGATGCAAAGCGCTAATCCGTTCGTGTTTTTCATATTTTAAATGTATGCATAAATTTTTAGTTTACCAAATCTCTGCCACTATTGCCAAACTGCTCGTTATATGTCTGCTTTTTTTGAAAAAAAATATATAGCCGATAAACAAACGTACTTCCTTTTCAACTATACATTTCTACCCGTTTTATTTTCTTCGTCGCCCGTAGTGAACTTGACTATTGCAAATGTGTAAGAAAAACATGATTTACAATTTCAACCCAAATGCGTAAGACGAGCGTTGGCAAAACAAAACAAAAGAGAACGACTGCAAGCCTGTAAATATTAAGCAATCTAACTGAAACTTACAAACGAGAACTTAAATAAATATACTTGTCAAGCGGTTGCATATAACGTTTTCGGGCTTTGCGTTCGGGCGGGTTTCGGAGCACAAAACTGTCAACCAGCACTACACTTGAATAGAAGCACAAAGCTCCAAGTTTGCAAGTAACCCCGCCTGACGCAAAACCCGTGTTCAAGCGACACCTTCGGTGAGTGCTCCGCATTGCGTGGGCTTGTGGAGTATTTCACCAAAGATGTCATCTTTACTTTTCATTAAAAAATTTATATATGAAAGGTAACACAATTTCTTTAAATCCGCTTAATGAAAGCGGAAAATTTTGGTTGCAAAAAACGTTGCAACTCTTAAAAATTCAAGAGTACGGAAAAGGCAGCGTGCGCAATTACATGCAGGAACTCACTTTGCTCTTTAAGCACTACAACAATTTGCCGGTAGAAGAATTACGGCAACTGCACATCGAACGGTATCTCATCTTCATTAAAGAGAACCACAAAGTGGGCAGAGCCAAGTGTCGCAGTGTGGCACAGGCTTGTAGTTTTTTCTTCAAAAAAGTAATGCCATCAGATTACATTGTGCCCAGTAATCTGTATCCAAAAAAGCAGTTTAAATTGCCCAACATCATGACCGAAACGCAGGTGGAGCAACTGTTTCGTGCTGATTTGAGTTTAATGGAGCGTTGTGTAATAGGCTTGCTGTACGGTTGTGGCATGCGCATCAGTGAGGTGAGTAATTTAAAAATCACCGCTATTGACAGCGTCAATAAACGCATAAAAGTAGAACAAGGAAAAGGTGGTAAAGATCGATTCACATTACTGCCTATTTCACTATTGGAAAATCTTAGAAAATATTATATCGCCGCAGGTAAACCCAAAGAGTATTTGTTTACCAGTGCACAAACCAAAACAGCTTTTCATGTTCGTAGTATGCAGGTGGTGGTGAATAGTGCTATGCAGAAAGCAGGTTTTGAAAGTGGTAGATTTACGGCACATACCCTTCGCCATTCCTTTGCTACGCATCTGCTCAATCAGGGCAATAATATCCATGTTATAAAAACATTGTTGGGACACAGCAAATTAGAAACTACGATGATTTATTTGCATCTGCAACACCATACACAAATGGGTATTGTATCGCCTTTGGAAAAGCTGCACAATGGAGCAAGCAGTAATTAAGCAGAGGCTACAACGCAGTATTTTCGGGCATCGCAGCGCAAAGCAGTTTAATGCTTACAGTCAAAATGTGTTGAAAAAATTATCCGCTTGTCATACGGCAAAGTTGGGTGTGCATGTATTTCAATGCAATAGTTGTCAGCATCAACATTACCAATATCATAGTTGTGGCAATAGGCATTGCCCCAATTGTGGTGGATTGAAACGTGAACAATGGTTGCAAGATAGGATGAGTGAATTACTACCTACATCATACTTTCACATCGTGTTTACACTACCTCAACAGCTTAGAAGTATTGCGATGGGCAATCGCAAAACGATATTTAATTTATTGTTTGATGCGAGTGCTTACACACTTAGAAAATTGGGAAAAGATGAAAAATATTTAGGCGGCATTCCGGGTATCGTCAGCATTTTGCATACCAATGGTCAAGACCTTAGTTTTCATCCACACATTCATTGCATCGTTAGTGGTGGCGGGCTTTCTACGAGTGGTAAGTGGATAAAAGAAAAGCGTGGAAACGGCAATTTTTTGTTTCCACGAAGAGCGATGGAGAAGATTTATAAAGGTTACTTTTTGGAAAGATTACTTGCATTATTTACATCGAAAAAATTACAAATAAAAGATGAAAATGCATTTTTCAAAACCCTACAAGAAGTAAGATTTATTAAATGGAATGTATATGCCAAACGTCCTTTTGGTGGGCCACAACAAGTGTTGGAATATTTGGGAAGATACACACACAAAGTTGCGATAACCACACATCGCATAATAGAAATAACAGATGCCGAAATCATTTTTAAATACAAAGATTATAAAGATGGCAACAAGCAAAAAGAGATGACACTGAGCCATGAAGAATTTTTACGGAGATTTGAGCAACATATTTTACCCAAAGGATTTGTAAAGATACGCCACAGTGGTTTTTTGAGTCATCAAAACAAAATTGAACGACTAAAAAGTATATGCCAACAGTTACAAATTGCACCACCACCACCCAAGTTAAAACTACCTGTGTCAGTGCTTGCAATGCTGAAATATGGCGTGGATATTGAGCTTTGCAACCTCTGTAAAACCGGTAGGATAGCACGTATTGCAACATACATCAACATAGCACAGCAGGGAGTTGTATTAGTAGATGTAGAGAAATTGCGCAACAGAGGATCTCCAAAGAAAATACAAAAAGCAGCACTATGAAAACAAAAAGCACAACAATAACAAAAATGATTAGCCTAAAAATAAACTACTTTTGGGTAAGGGATGTTTTATGCCGAAATGTAAACAGAAACCATTCAAATGAAAATACACATAATTTCACGAGATATTTGTTGCGCAAAGAGAGTAGAAAAAAGCTACAAAACCTCCTATAGGAAAACAATGCGGTATCGCTGAACAACGAATAGCAAAAAGCCCGGAAATACTATATTTTCGGGCTTTTTTTATCATGGCTTTTTTCTATTCGTCATAATGTTGTAGGTAGCCCTTTCTCGAACTGATTTGCATTGTTTATTAGTCAAGCGAGGTGAACCGAATAGGGTAGGGTTGCATAGGCTTTTGCATTTTAGGCATTGTTTTGGCGTTGGCTAAAATGCAAATGTATATGCAACTGCTTGGCTTTTCGCAGTAAGACGTATTATTTTCGCAGTTGCTATAATGTATTTCGCAGTTGCTATAATGTATTTCGCAGTTGCTATAATTATTAATGCAGTAAGTGTAATATAAACCGCAGTAGCTTTAATTGTTAACGCAGTTGCAATTTGTATTGTTGCAGTAGAAATTACTCAAACCGCAGTTGCGTTATTTGTTAAAGAAGTAACGTTAAATATTGTCGCAGTTGTTGTATTGTAAAAAGTGGTAGCTGTAATGTAAAATGTAGAAACAATTGTAGAACAGATTGCTTCGTGCCTCGCAAAGACGGAAATTCTATTTTTTTACTTTCTTAAATTCTATGCTTTTTACTTGTGCGTATTCAGCACTGCTTGCACCGAAAACAGATTTGATGTATTTTTTCACGTCGTTGGCGATTGGTACTAATCCTGTCAGTTCTTTGTAAAGTGTTTTGTCGCGTGCAATACGTGAGTTACTGATGGCTGTAAATGCAGTAGCTAAGGCTGTATTTTTTGCTGTCATGTCTGCTTGTTTGGCTGTGAGTGTCGCAATTTTCAAGTCGTTTTCATTTGGTGCGTAGGTTGGCTCTGATTGTAATACAGAAATTAAACCTGCGAAGTGTTGTATGAGTTGGTCGTAAGATTGATGTGATGAACTGATTGTTGTTGGTGCTGGTGTATTTGCATCAACAGGTGTTGCTGTTTTGGTGGAACGCTGTCCTTGTATTTTACGATTGAAACCTTTTGCGTCGTTGATTTTTTCAGGTGTTGCATCTGTTGTTTGAAATGCGTTTACTAAGCGTGTGCATAATGCACGAAAGCCATCGAATGTAGCGATACGTGCGTTTACTGCGTTGTTGTATGCTGTGTTTTTTGCAACTACATCTGCTAATGCTGTATTTGCTGTTGTATAAAGTGTATTGAGTTGTGGTAGTTTTAATGCGTTTTTTGTTGGATTGTAGGTTGCGCCATAACCTGTAACAAAAGCAATAAGGTCTTGAAAATTGGCTACATTTTTTGCGTGTCCTGTTTCATAATAAGCTGGCATAAAAATAATTTTTTAGTTGTTAGTAATTTTGTTTAATACAAATATAAAGTACACATTAAAATTGTGTGCTGAATAATATGTTAAAATTACTTAATGAATTAATTTCCTAATTCTAATTGATTGCTTACTAAATTAAAATAGTTTGCTTTGTTTTTTACAAGTTGTTCGTGAGTTCCAATTTCTGCAATTTTTCCGTTTTCTAATACTACGATTTGGTCAGCATTTTTTACAGTGCTTAAACGATGTGCAACTATTACTACTGTTCTGTTTTTAAAAAATGAATTTAGATTGTCTGTAATTTCTTTTTCATTTTTTGCATCTAAGGCAGATGTAGCTTCATCAAAAAATAAAAAATCTGGATTTTTATAAATAGCTCTTGCTATTAAAACTCGTTGTTTCTGACCTATACTCACACCTAATCCATTTCCGCCAATTTTTGTATTAAACCCTAATGGTAAGGTTTGAATGAACTCAAAAATATTAGCCATTTTACAAGCATTTATTAATCTCTCTTTATTAATCTCTTTATCAGAAATTGTGATGTTGCGTTCAATGGTATCTGAAAAAATAAAACCATCTTGCATGACTACACCACATTTTTCACGCCATTGATTTGGATTAATATCATTAAGATTTTGATTGCCGATGTTTATATTTCCTTTGGTTACATCATAAAATTTTAGTAGTAATTTTAAAAGTGTTGTTTTGCCACTTCCACTTGCACCAACAATTGCTGTTACTTTTCCATTTGGAATAGTTAAGTTGATATTGTCTAAGATATATTGTGAGTATTCGCCTTCGTATTGGAATGAAATGTTATCTAAAGCTATGTCGTTGTTTTTATTGATTAGTGTTGTTTGATTTTCTGATTCTTCATTTTCATAATTGTGTATTTCACTCATCCTATCTAATGAGATTTTCGCATCTTGACCTTGTTTAAAGAACGAAATTAATTGCTCTAATGGGCTATTCATTTGTCCAACAATGTAAGAGATACTAAGCATTACACCTAATGAAATTTGGTCGTGAATTACTTGTTTGGCTACTAAGAAAGTAAGTAGTACATTTTTCATTTGTGTAATTGCAAATGAACCAACTTCTTGCCATTGTTCAATTTTTAATCCTTTTAAATTAATAGTAAATAATTTAGTTTGAACCTCTTTCCATTCTTTAATTTTAATTCCTTCTGCATTATTTAGTTTTATTTCAGACATACCAGAAATAATTTCAAAAATAGAATCTTGATTTTGTTGCTGAATTTGAAAACGTTGATAGTCTATTGATTTTCTTCTTTCTAAAAATATTAAAACCCAAGTAATACTTATTGCTGAACCAATCAAAAAAATAAGAAAAAATGAGAGATTATAATGAATTAGGATGCCAGAGAATATAATAAAATTAAACACTCCAAATAGCGTTAAAATAACATTTCTAGTCAAGAACTGTTCTATTCTATCATGATCTAATATACGTTGGTTAATATCACCAACTGATTTGGAATCAAAAAAAGCAATAGGAAGTTTTGTTAATTTAATTAAGAAATCTGAGATAATATTAATGCCAATATTTGTGTTTACTCTTAGCAAGATAAAATTCCGCAATAAATTTATAAATGCTTGACTAAATAATAAGAATAGCTGTGCTAACAAGATTAATTTAATGAATGAAATATCTTTATTTCTTATTCCTTTATCAACTGTATGCTGAGTTATAAATGGGAATAATAATGTTATAAAACCAGCTAAAAAAGTAAAAAATAAAAGAGTTAGAATTTGTCTTTTATTAGGATGAATATATTGCCATAAGAATGAAAGACTATTATTTGATTTAAACATTTCTTCTTGAGTATAAAAGGACTCAGTTGGAGAGAGCAATAATGCAATTCCACTTTCATCTTGTGTATTTAGCCACGCCTTTCTATATTGCTCTTCATTTAATATAATTTTTCCATGAGCTGGATCTGCCAAATAAAACTTAAATGCATTATTAAACAAGTTTTTCTTTATCTTATATAACACTACAAAATGATTTTGATTCCAATGCAGAATACAAGGCAATGGTTTTTCTTCTATTAAGGTTTTTAAATTTATTCTTACACTTGCGGTTTCAAAGCCTAGTCTTTCTGCTAATAATTTTATAGACAATAAACTTACACCATCTTTACCAATATAACTTTGTTCACGTAAGTATTCCAATGGAAAGTTTTTGCCATAATAATTAGCAATGATACGCAAACAAGTTGGACCGCAATCAGTAGAATCATGTTGTATATAATAATTAATTTTCATTACTTCGAGCGTCATTTCGTAACATTAATAAAACTTCGGTCTTCTCATTTTTAAACTCAATGGCTTTTTTCGAATCGTTATCAATAACAAAATTATTTTGATGCAAAAAATTAATAACTGGCTTATTGGTGATTAGTACTTCTGCTTTAATGATGTTAACATCTTTTCTTTTTATTAACTCATTAAATAATCTTGATGCAATTCTTTTTTGTCGATAATTCTTCTTTACAACAATGCCAAGTACACCAAAATCATATTTTTCTAATCCTCTATGACAAACAAAATCCAAGAATCCAATGATTTCATTTTTTATAAAAGCGACCAAAAATAGCGATCCTTTTTTACTTTGTACATACCTTAAATAATCAACTTGTTCATTTAAAGTAATCTTGTTGTGGAAAGTAAATAGATAGTGATTAGTTTCACTTAATGCTTCATTTAAAATGTCAGTTAATTCAGTTGCATATTCTATTTTAGCATCCTTAATTTCAAAATGCTCTATTTTCATATCTTTGAAAGTTTATTTACTACTTCATTATCATCAATACTATCTGAAAGTAACATATTGATAAATTCAACTAACCACTTTCTTTGTGTTGTAGTCAATCTAATCTTCTCCTTATATTTTGTATTCAAGGGTAAAATTAATTTAGTAAAATAATCAATATCATAAATAATTTCAGATATAATGATGCCCAATGCATACCAATCCGCTTCATAACCATAATTCACGCAAAGTAATTTAGACTTGGAACTGTAAATACTTCTTTCATACCTTGAATGTATATTATATCGCTTGTTGTTATTTGCACGATATTTCTTTATGCTGCCAAAATCAATAATTTTAAACGAATTTTCTTCATTAGAATACATAATATTATCAGGCTTAAGGTCATCATATAAATACCCTAATTTATGAACCTGAAATAGAAAACTACTTATATCTAAAATGAATTTTCTCAATGTCTTATAATCAGAAATTGTTTCTCTTAAATCGGATTCTATATATTTTGTAACAAAAAACTTTAGTTTAATATTTGTGCCGTCTATATTTACTTCATCTAGTCCAAAGTCTAATATAGGAATTATATTGTCACAGGACTTTAGTATATTTATATTGTCTACTTCATTGAGAATAACTTTAAAGGAATCTTCAAAGAATGGGTTTGAGAATTTAATAAAATGGTTCTTTTTTTTTAATCTTACTTTTGATACTAATTTGGGTTTATATAAAATGAGTTCTGTGTTTGTCTTGGAACTCATTAAAGTATAGTTTTTAATTTTTTTTATGTTATATAATATAGGGTAAGTTATTATCATGCTAATAATTAGGTTTTAAGAAGTAATTAAAACGGCTTGTATAAATAGGAAATACCTGCTCTTTTATAATTGCATCTATATTTAAACTATGTAATAGTGCAAGTTGATAATCATAAACATTGTCAATTTCTTTTAATAGCAATGCATTTATAATATCATCCGTTTTTATTTTACAGTTAAGCTCTTTTAATTGTTCAAATAATTCCAATGTCTTTACTACTAAAAACCTTTTGTCATATATTTTTATATTTTTATCTCTTTCGACGTTATCTAATGTAACATCATTAAGAATACATGACAATGAGTTTATTGGTGTATTATTTATAAAAGATAATTTTTTTAGTAAATCTTTGTTCTTATTAAATAGCTTTTTCACGACAAATGATTCATATAAGCTATTTCTGTGTATTGCATCATCAGACCATTCTAAATATCTTTTAATTGCTCCTTCTTGAATCCATCCTTTTAAATCTACTGTCTTATTGTATTCAAAATTAGCAATTCGTCTAAAATAATCTCTCAAATCAATCTGCGCATTAATCATTTTTCTTTTACTAGTAGAATATTTATAAAAATAAGTAGGGTTGCCGATTTGAGATATTACATCGCTTTCAATATACGGCAGACTATCCCTAACAAATAAACTAATTTTATATGCTGATAACTCACAATAATATATCAAATCAACATAACATAGAAATGCTTCAATATCTATTAATGCCTCTTTATAAATTTTAGTTTTAGTGGAATGTATATAGATGTCAGAAAATAATAATGAATGTAAATTATTATGGTTAATTGAATACCACTGCACTCTATTACAAGGTACTCTAAACATATCGTATTCTCCAGTTATTGAATATCCAAGTTCAGGTCTAAATGTTGATTTCTCATTATTCAGAGCTGCAAAAAATCTTATACCAGAATTATGTGATGAGAAAAATTGGTATCGATACGATTCTGACAGAACTAAACATAATTCATGATCCAATAAAGAGACTCCTTCAGTAGACTTAAATTCTGTATATAAATTAAATCTGGCTTTAAAATTATGAATAACCGTAAATATAAATGCTAACGAATTATAAGCGCTTCTTTCTGATATTTTTATATTAAAAAGAAAAATCCCTTTCAATTTATCAAGTATAGTCCATTCATCATAAGTATCTATTTTGTCTACGAATGATTTATTTTGTTTTATTTGTTCATAAAAGTCTGAGTATGTAGTATTAGTAAAAGCGTTAAGTCCATCAACCCAAAAAGACACAGTATCATAACTCTGAAACCATCTGTCTTTTGGAAAAGTCATGCCTTTTAGATGCTTAAATGTTTCTATTAAATTATCTTTATTCATTAATTCTTTTTTAAAGTAAAAAATGTAGGGCTGATAATAATATCAGCCCCAAGTAGATTAAATTAATAATCAACCATTTGGCGTGTTACCATAAGGAACACGTTTAACAATAGTAGACATTTTTATAGTTGCTACCGCTTTTCCTCCATTAATTTTTTTTATGGAGTCATTTTTTAAAACATCGACTTTAATTAAGTCTAATTTTTTAATACTTTTTTTCATGTTAAAAAAATTTAAAGTTTAAAGAATCTAACCTCTCGTTGTAGAAAACGCTACGTTGTTTTACTTCTTATATAGGATGAAGATTGTAGCGGATATATCAATTTCGAACTTGAATTTATCAACTACTACTTTTCGCGAAAAAGTATTTAATTTGCTCTATTGTTTATTCCGTTATTCTTTATTTCCTTGTTTTTTATTTTTTGATTACCAAATTTATATGTTATACTCAATTGTACAAATCTATCATTGTAGTATTTTCTATATTCATAATACACACCATCCTTATTAACTAGAGAAGCATTGTCTTTATACGTTTTTAATATATTTTGAAGAAATAAAGACAATACTAGATTTTTTTCTTTGAGTAGTTTTGCTTTAAAACCTAAATCAAGTCCATAAAATGCTTTAAATGTTTCTTCTCCGTCACTTCTTCCAGGCGGTTGAAAATAGAAACTAAGATTACCTGTAAATATAGAATGCTTATCAAAAATAAAATCATTAATAAATCCTAATTCCATACCCCAATATTTACGTTTAGTTGAATTATATAAATAAGGAGATTTAAGGAAATCTATATAGGCATTTATATAAGTGTTTATATCCCATCTATTTTTAATGTTAAAATTAAATTGATTATAAGTGCCAAAATCGTGTATCTTTCTTCCGCCTGATTCCCAACGAGAAAAGTTAGTGTTATTAGTTGTATCTGTATATTTAACAAGATAAGCACCATTTATAGAGTAATTATAATACAGCGAAAAAGAATAATTTTGTTTTAAGATGTATTCTAACGAAAAATTATAACTATACAATGGTTGTAAATATGGATTTCCTTCTGTATAGCTAAATTGTGTATAGTAATATCTGAATGGATTTAGCTGATTAAATAAGGGTCTATCAATTCGTGAGTTTGTAGAAAAATTCAGTTGATTCTTTTCATTGATTTTATATTGCAACATTAGACTTGGGAATGGGCGAATATATTGTTGGCTGTTTATATTTCCTGTTGTAACTACTGTGCCTTTTAGCTGTGTAAATTCTAATCGTAACCCTGCCTGAAATTCTAATTTTTTAAAACTCTTATTAAAATTTACATAAATAGCCTCATTGAGCTCTTTATATACAAATAAACTACTGCGTGATGTATCTAAATAGTACAAATTATCAGTTTGTAATACACTTTGTTCATTATTACTCCATACATTAAAGAAAGTAAATTTTCCTCCATATTGCCATATACCATATTTTACAGGATGTTCCATATCTAAGTTAATGGTAGATATATAACTATTTTGAACACCATTAGTATTTTCTTGTGATATTAGTTGATTTAATAATGAACCATTTTTATCAAAAACAGCATTTGAATAATTACGATTAATTTCTCTATGATTATTAAAAAAATCAAATCCAATATCTAATTTCTTTCCAATAGTATCTATCTGCAATGTGTAATAAGATGAAAAAGAGTGATTAACCAAACTTCTTTTATTATTAGCATTATTTTTTATGTTCTGCAATAAATCATTATTAGAATTATTTCGAACCCATGTAATAATATGTTCTTTATCCCAAAAAACATTTCTCCAAAAACCTATGTAATTAAAGCCTAAAGTACTTTTACTATTTATATTTATATTCAATCCTATCTTACCAGAAATACTATTGTGTAATTGTGGGTTGGTTGTAGTATCTCTCCATGTTTCATCACTGTATTTAAGTACATGCATTTCTTCTCTATATCCTTTATTAACTTGGTTAGTAATAGATGAATTAATGCTCACATTCTTTTTTGTGTAATTAAATGTTAACCCTAAACTGCCACCTTGATATTGAGCTTGTGTAAAGCTGCCTATAATACTACCGTTATAACCTTGTTTTTTATTTTTCTTTAATACGATGTTTATTAGTGCTGCACCTTGTGCATCATATTTAGCTGGTGGATTTGGTATTACTTCTATCTTTTGTATGTCACTACTTGGAATACTTTTTAAATATTGGCTAAGTTCTTCTCCACTCATGCGTACTAATCTGTCATTTATTAAAACCGCTGCATCGCCTCTTCCTGCAATTTTTATTTCATCGTTTTGTACTTGTACTCGTGGTGCTTTGCTTAATGTTTGCATAGCATCGCTTCCTTGTGAGTACACACTATTTTCAACATTAAAAATTATTCGGTCTGCTTTGCGTTCGTATATTGGTTTGGTAGCAGTTACCTGTATTTCGTTTAATGATGTTGAATTTAATTTTAATTGGATTTCATTTAATTGAATCGTATTGTCTTGACCAATAATAGTATCTATTCGATTGTTTATGTTTATAATATTTACTCTATCTTTTATTGAAATATCTTTAATTGTGTCTGTTACATAACCTAAATAACTTATTTCTATTATATAATTATTCTCTGAAACATTTGAAAATGTAAAAACACCTAAGCTGTCACTCAATGTAGTTGCAATTGGTAAGCTATCGTTTGGTTTGAATAATGTAATATTTGCAAACTCTATTGGTTGTTTCTTATCATTTAGTATGATACCTCTAATTGTATTTCCATACAAAGATATTATAATAAAATTAGATATGAACATAAGTATTAGTAGTTTATACTTCATTAATTTGCAATGATTATACAAATATAAAAATAATTTTAACTATTCAACTATAAATGAATTATTTTTTTCATCCACCACAGGGTGGTGGGTGGGAAAAGATAGAAGCGTCGGCGCAAAATAAATGTGGCACAAAATTGCTTCGCACGAAGTAGCGTTGGTTTGTGCCTCTTTTATTTTGTTGAAGCGTTGGAAATATTTCTCGTCGATTTTTCAATTACCGTTATTTTTACGCAGGTTCCTCAAGGGTTACCTACAACGGTTCGGCAGCTTGGCGAAGATGGCTTTTGTGCGGTGGCTTTGTGCGTGGGAAAGCCATTTTTGCCAAACTGCTTGTTGGCAGAAGTGCAGATTTAGTTTGCTTTTTCAGTAGTTTTTCTGATTCCTTTTTTCAAAAGTAAAGTTCTGTTTTTCGACAAACGTTTTGCTTTGTCAGCTTTGATAAAGTCGCTTATTGCTTTCTCTTCTGCTTTTGTTAAAGGTCGTGAGTCCACTACGAAATCAACGTCCAAAGGTTCTTTTATTAAGCTCATAATTTTAAGATTTAAAATATTTTCCGATTAATTTCAATGCTGTTTCTGTGGTAATGACCATTAAATGTCCTCCAAAATGTACTGCTCCCAACGATTTTATATAATGGTCGATGAGCTTTGTTTTAGCAATGAACGAAACGTAACCATCTCCGCCTCTTTGGAACGAAAGTTTACACGCAAAAGCAACCAAATTTCCTGGAACTCCGAGATAAACTTTGTTTGTCCCAATATTGAAAGGCGAACTTTCAATCAAGTGCATATACACGTGGTCAGACTTTACTTCCAAACTGACAAGACCTTGAATAATATTGGAATTATTGACGATAGTCAGTTTGTAAATCTCTCTTTGAGGTTGTTTAAACTCTGCTTTCCAATCGAAATTCCAACCGTTCTTTTTCGCAATATTTTTCAGTTCTGTCGAGGTTAAAAGCGAAACCTCAGTCTGAAAACTATCTCCCGATTGAACGTTTTCAATCGAATTAGTTAGTTTATCCACGATAAATTCAAGCCCTATTTCTTTCTGCTTTTTCATACCGTAAAGATACGAAAATTATGTTTATCAAACTACCATTCTCTTTCTCGTATTGCTTCTTCGATGTCAATATCTACACTAAAAAAATGTAGAATTTTTTCTACAGTTACTCCAATTGAATCTCTTGCGACTGTTTCTATTTCGCTGTCATTGTCATTAAATTCTTCTTCAAGGTCGTTGATGTTAAGGGTCATAATGTCTAATTGTGATTGAATTTCGTCTGTGGTATGATTACCTTCTTCAATGAATTTTACAACATTTACAATTTCGTTTTTAACCTTGTCCACTAAAAAGTTAGGAAAGTATTGGTCGTTATACATATCAGCTAAATACTCGAAATTTTCTGGAAGTTTGTTCATAATGTTTTTTTTAATTTTGTTTATACGATGTTTTGGTGTTGCATTTCTGCCAACGTTTGGCAAATTGGCGAGGGAGCGGATTTTTAGCACAAATGTTGAATAGAATTACTTTCGTTCAACCTTACACCTCTGTTCAATCAAAGCCGTTCAC
>Ga0208695_1001861_pt1 | contig 16529 bp, 13 predicted proteins | sample AD_UKC111_MetaG_FD_184449 | JGI IMG/M metagenome (GOLD analysis project Ga0208695, IMG submission 184449) | Active sludge microbial communities of municipal wastewater-treating anaerobic digesters from Hong Kong - AD_UKC111_MetaG (SPAdes)... | ecosystem: Engineered > Bioreactor > Anaerobic >... | reverse complement strand
TTGAAGCGGATGGGTTGGTTTCTTTCTAGCATTTCGTTGACTGTCAACCCAGGCGGCAAATTCCCTGCCGTCGATCCAGATATGGTTGGATTCATCCCGACTGTGTGGCGCGCCGTGATTGAGCCAATCCCGCAAGGTGGTTTCAGGAATGTCCAGGTCTTCAGCAATCTCACGCGGTGTGTAGAGCATGGGCAGCAAGCCGGGTGCCTTGATCAAGACATTCCTGGGAATCCGGCAATTTGAAGTATTTTGGTTTTCTGACATTTTTCTCCTTTGTTATTTGTAAACTTTGTATAGAACAAACATACGCCAGCCATGCCAACCCCTTAAGGGATTGGCGTGGCTGGCGTATCCTCTTCCCATTGATAGGTGTTGAATGATCCTCGTTTGGTAACTCTGATACGAGGATCATGATTGAGTTTTGAAAATACCCGGTCTATCGTCCTGGCACTGCTGCTAATTTGCAGGGCTGAGATGAGCTCATTCTTCTTAAATTCCTGCGCCGGTAAACTTTGTAGATATTCCAGGATATCCGTAAAGATCAATTCCGCCTGACCAGGCACACGCACCAGTTCAAAAGCATTCGTTTCAGAAAATCGGAGCGAGATGCTCTCTTCGGTTGATTCAATTTGGAACTGCAACTGCGCGGGTGGCAGGGATTCACGCACCTTTTGTGGAATGATCGTTCGCATTGCGTGTGCTGAATGCTGGTTTTCGTGTGCAACCACAATGGCGGTATCGACAGACCCCAAAATATCAGAGGAACCCCGAACGCGATAGGAAAGATCGGGGTTTCCACCCTTATTGAGGTGATGAATCAGAATGAAAGTCGTACCGGTCTGGTTGGCAATTTCGCGCAGGGTGTTCATCATCGGTGATATTTCCGCGACTGAATTTTCATCCGCGCCAGGCATAAACTTGGCCATGACATCAAAAATAACGACTGAGGCATCCAATCGATGAATGCGCTGACGCAATGCCAGTACTTCGGAAGTAACTTTCAGGTTAAGCGGAGAAAAGTCGAAAATCAGGTTCGCAGGTGGTTGAATACCTCGCGCATGGCACAGCTTGAGAACACGCGAGCGCATACCCCGATAGCTGCCATCCAGGAAGTGATACAGCACCTTGCCCTGGGTTACCGGTTGGTTGTCCCACGCCAGACCTGAAGAAGCCATGCCAATCGCCAGGTCCAGAGCGAGAAAACTCTTTCCGGCTGCCGGCATTCCGGCAATCAAGTTGATCCCCCCGGCCATTATCCAGTCTTTGAGAATCCAGGTCAGTTCACCCATCTCCGACAAACACAGTTTCTCTGCGGTCATCACCATGCGCTCCGTGACTCCGGACAAGGCGGATGAGGTGACAAAGAATTCCTCCAATTGCTGCAGAGCTTCAGAAAGCGGTTTATCTTGAATAGCATTTTGCGCAAGGTTGGTGGCAACCTCCAACGCTTTTCGCTTGAATGCTTTTTCACGCAGGATCTTCGCGTAAGACTCGGCGTGCATGGAAGTCGGAGTTGCATTGATCAGCCCTGTGATGTACGCCGGCCCGCCAATTTCCTTTAGTTTTCCGCTGGTATTCAAAGCATTACATAAAGTGACTTGATCAATCTGCTGCTCCGATTCCAACAGGTGATTCATCGCTTCCCAAATCCAGCGGTGTGAGTCACGATAAAAATATTCCGCTTTTACGACAGCGACCAGATCATCAAATAAATAAGGTGCAATCATGATCGAACCGAGCAAGGCCTGTTCGGCGTCAATGTCACTGGGCGGAATGGGATCGGACATCAAGGTCTCCAAATGGATTGATATTTACTCTTTTCTTCAATAAGAAAGTCGCCAGAGAAAACGAAAAGCGACCGGCACAACAAAGTTCTTTGTTATGCGGCCGCTCCTACGATTTGATGGATGTCCAAGGAGATCAGCGACCCGAAACAGTTACATTTTTATTCTACAAATAAATCAGGCATGATCCAAGGTGGGCAGAGATCAGTTTATTCTTTATCCGATTGTTTGGCTGCAGGTTTCAAAGTCTGGAAAAGACAGAAGTATATTTTTGATAAAAAATAAGCGTCTGCGTCCTTGCTGACGTGCCGCAGACACATTGTTGACACGCCGCAGACGTTGACGCAGACCCTGCCGCAGACGTTGATTGAACAGGAAGAGTGCTGAAGCGCCTTTTGCCATAAAGAGGTATGGAAATACCCTTCAACCGAGAATTGCCCCTCTATCCCGAAAACTTGACTCTAAATCGGAATATTTTGGGAGCAAGAAAAGCTTTCTTGGCCAATGGGAACAGTGTGCACTCTGTTCCATCCACTTCGATCCCCTAGAGTCTTAAGGGGGAACGGGTCACCGGAGTGACACTTCGTTCTCTGTTGGATGGACCTTTATAGTTTTGAGAATATCACCCAACCGCCAGGGACGATACTCCCTGACCTCAACGCTCATATTAATATGGTTCGGTCCCAGATTGAAACCTTCAATGGGCGGTGGAGCATTATGGATATGACCATGTAGATTGATCCAACCATCTTCAAGAGGAACGATCGGGCGATGTGAAAAAATCAATTTCATTTGATCTGATATCTCGACGTTCAAGGGATTTTTTATCAAAGTTACGCCACGGGTTTCGCAATAAGATTTGCTGATCCGGTCATGGTTGCCTTGGATCAAAAATAATCTGCCTTTTAACATGCCAGTAAGGAGGTCAAAATTGGTTTTGTTGCCTAACGCAAAATCACCCAGGTGCAGAACGGTTTCGTCTGGGGAAACCAGATCATTCCAATTCTTGATGATCAAATCCTGCCAGTTTTCAGGACGACTGCAATACCTTCCGATATTTTCATGGAAAAAATGCGTGTCTGAAATAATCCAGGTGTCTAGGGTAATTTCAAGCGCGTTGTTGGTTGCCATCCATTAATTATATTTTGAGATCTTCATTTTTTCTCTGACTAGTATTCGCAGTGGAACGACCTGGCAGGTTGTTCACGGTAGGTCGTTCCCGTAGAGTCTTAGGGGGAACGATGTTAAATTGATTTACCCGCGCGCATGAAGTTTTGTCAAGTCAAGGAACCAGGCCGCAAAATCGGTCCTTGGGATAGGTTTCAACACCCGGAGAAATAATTACGACCTGGGCTTTCCATCCCCCGTTTATTTTCGGCTTGCCAGGAATTGCGTAAATGTGTCGGTGGGTAGCTTGCGGTTGCGCTGCAGCATATCTCGCCAGATCACGTTGCCCTGGCCTTCGTTGATCAAATGATGGTCCAGCGCCTCAATCATGATATCGGCGCTAGTGCGGTGCTGCAAGTTGAAGGACTTGATATAGGGCAGAATATCCCGCATGTTATTGCTTCCCAAGATTCCATTGTATTCCTTGGTAAGCACAATCGCGGCTGCCTCTCCACTACCAATGATCTTGTATCCCTGATCAGGATGTTCAGTAAGCTTCAAGTATAAGTATCCAGCGTCAGTACCGGCGATGATTTGGTACAGCATGACTCGATTCGCATTTAACAAAGCATCCACCTTGTTTTTCATGAACTGCACTCTTCTCAATTCAAAATACACTTGCTGAGGAATGCCGATGCGACCGGCGTACAACTGGAGAACAAGGTTTTCCTGCCCAACACACAGAAATGTCGAAAGGCAGTCTGTATCCAGGAATAACGGCTCAGTCATACGCCTCCTGGTCTTCGGCTGCGAGGTTGTATACGATGTCGGCCCGGAAGGCATTCAGCAACAGCTCTTCGTATTTGCCATTGGAGATCACATTGCCGTTGCTCAGTCGTTCAGCCAACTCGATGTAGCTTCCAGTGGTAAAGTACTGCCGGTTCTCCGGGGTGGGGATGTACAACTCATCGCCAAACCCCAACTTGCGCGCCGAGGCGATGATGTCGGATTTGAGCGTGTTCGCGAAATCCAGGGAGATCCAGCCATCCCCAACCAACCGGTAGAGAGTCGCCTGTCGGCTCATGCGGAAATGCTGTTCGATGCGCACGACATCTTCAACCGCCAAGGGTCTGCGCCCACCCTTTATCAAGTTTTTCTCGATGAAGCTGCGCAGCGCATCGTTTGGCGCGAGGAAGTATGAAGCAAAACAATCCGCATTCTTTTCTTCCTCATCCCTGCCAGCACCAATATCATTGCCGCAGATCACGGTGGTGATTTCGTCCTGGATGAACAGGTGATACAGCTCATGCGCGGCGGTGAAGCGCTGGCGGCCTAGCGTTCTGGTTGAATTGATCGCGACTAGTTGTTCGCCGCTGCGCGTGCGCACGCACATGCCAGAGATGTGGTTGGAGAAGGGGTAAAAAACCAGCGTCAGGCGTTCTTGCGATTGCAGGATGGCAAAAACATCGATCGGAGAGGATAAGTCCTCTCCGAATCGTTTTCGAAGCTCATTCGCCTGGTAACTGAGCTCTGGCTTAGGCTTCATGCAGGTTCTCCCGTAAAATAGCATGCATCTTGTCCAGGTTCAATGCGATTTTTTGAATATCTGCGATGGCATTGAGATCTTCCACCTGAATTCCATTCGCCCTGAATGCGATTTGCAAATGCGCCACCGGTACGTCCTCATTCATCAAGTCACTCAGGGATACACCAAACAGGTTGCCAAGCCGTTCCAAATGATCCACTTGGAACTGGCGCTCGCCCTTTTCGCACTTCGAGATAGTGCTTTGATCCATTTCTAAAAACTGAGCGACGTGCATCTGGTTCAAGCCGGCTTTCTCGCGCAGCGCCTTGATCTTTTGTCCTATCGTATTCGTCATCGTGCCCTCCTCCAGTGGTACTTTATTCTAGCACAATCTTGTCATATTTTCAACTTTTTTAATGTATAAATATGACAACCCAAATACCCCCAACAATAGAAATTTCATAACCGATTACCTCGATGGTTAACTTATTTATCTTAAAACTAATTATCTACAGGAAAGATCTCACTTCCTGCAGTTTCTAAGTGTTATTTGATTAAGCTGCCAGATCTTACCCGATCCGACGATACGAGTAAGTATTCTTTATGTTTTGGTGGAAATATATACCATGTGACGCTGCACTCATAAGCCCTTGATATACACCAACAGGTACATTGAAATATTGATAAACCCCTCCTGAATTAAATTCAATTTCTAGTGTTTGGGTTTGAGGATCATAGCCGACTGATCGCAGGTCACTTGATGAAACAGGTGTTCGTAACATTTTTTCTCCTCTAGCCAACGCGGGCTATCTCTCTTGCTCTGTTGAAAAGGTGAATAACTCGTTCTGGTATCATCTCGAGCGGACAAATACTGGCTAATTTTTGTCCGTAGACAGGCTTCGTATTGGGAACATCACTTTCACTATTCTGATAAATTAATCCCATTAATCGTTCGGAGAATTTCTTATTCGGTTCATTTCTTATGCCTGACAAGTGTTCAGGTGCCCAAGGTGCGTTATCATTTCGAGGCCATACCAAGTTAAGGCAAGAACAGATAGATTCATCTGAGAATGCATCTTCGAATTCTTTATGCCCAATCAATATTAAATAATCATCAACCTGGTCTCTTGTGAAACCTGCACTAATAAAATCCTGGTTGGTTTGTGTATCACTATCCAAAAATGCAATCGTGAGCTGTTGTCGGTTTTTTCCAAGTAGTTTTAGAAGGCCCTTTTTGCCTCCGTTACCTTCTATGTTGATCAAGCGGATGCCATCCTCAATCATGCTATGACCATACAAACGATGGTAAAAGATAGGTAAAGCATTTTCTTCGGTTGGCCCTTCAATAATAATGTAGCAACGTTCATAGAAGAGAATAGAGTTGGTGATACCTAATTCCGCGGCAAGATTTACAAGAAAATCCTCAACATCCTGATCTTCTAAAGTATCGAGATAATTCACACCGGTCATGCCACATTCACATAAACGCAATAGATTAATACTTGTAGCAGGAGCATGGTCAATCATTGTCAGGCTATGAGTACAAACGATCGCTTGTATTCTAGAATTTTCCTGGTAAACGATATCTCGGATCGTTCGATACATATGTCGTTGGGCTTCGTAGTGAAGATTGACGTCCGGTTCGTCATAACCACGTAATAGTGGACGAGTTTGTTGTTGGCCTAAAATTTCTCTCTCCCAATCAAAAAAAGCCATTAATAACCGTCTTTTTGTTCCATCACCACATTTATTTAACCAATGAAATCCCCGCCCATCATCGATCGAAAATTGACCACTTTTCAACCCTCCAGAGAAATCTATTGTGGGATTGAATTCCACTCGTTGAACACGTTGGTTGTACCGTTGAACATATCCTAATAACTCCGACACCTTTCTATTTAGCTCAGTTTCAATGTCAGATTTTAGATCTCTTAGAGATGCAATTGGTTGACGCGTACCGTTTTCATCGGTTTCAAATATTTTCGATTCATACACGGTTCGAAGAGTTTTCATCACAACATTTGTCGGATCTTGATAGTCAAGCGAACGGTAACGTTCGAAACGGGGAAGAAATTCCCGTAAAGCAGCCGGGGTAGTAGTTACCCAAGCGTCATGAAACGGAGCGTGTTGTTTATAATCTTCAATTCTTTGAATTTTTTCTTCTTTATTCAACCTTCCCCCAACGACGATCCCGATTTCCTGGATGATTGCATCAAGGTCAGCTACTCTCAATGATGTCAAATCTTGATTGAGGACTTCCTGTTCATAACAGCGCCCGTTATACCAGGTCTCTCCACTGAGTCTTGTGAACCGTTTCTTCAAACGGAAAAATCCATCAGAAGATAGGAACTCTTGTGATATTGTTTGGCCATTATACGGATGAAAGGTTAGAACTGCCTCAATTTCATCTGCTCGGCTTTCTGGATTTCCAATACCATCATCGAAATAGTAATAATCGCTATCTTCAGGTTGGTGTTCGTTCAAAATCAAGTCTAATAAATCCAGTACAGTGCTCTTTCCGGCATCATTTTCGCCAATTAAGACAGTTAATTCGCGAAAAGGTATCTTTACGTCTTTCAAACAACGAAAATTTTTGATTTCAATTGTGATGAGTTGCATGCCCCCTCCGGGTAATTTGACTAGTTTTTGGTTTATATGATTAAATTTTTCATTCCTAATTGGTTATTTTATCCAAATCTCTACAGATTTTTAATTAATGCGCATTTTCCCTGGAAATTAAGAGATTAAATTTGATTTTTCTCGCATTACTCTACGACTTTGTTGAATCCTAGAAGGCGACTCACTATCGCTACTGGTTATACACATTCTCCACTGCATCGGGATACTGCACATACACATGCTTGAACAATTCTTCTGCCAGGGTATTTACATCTTCGGGTGAGTACACATCCACCGGCAGGCCCGTTTGCTCATCGTACAGGTAATTGAAGATCAGGCTGCGGATCTGCGCCTTAGTCGTATCTTTGGCGCGCCAATTATCCACCTTGCCAATTTCCGCCTTGATTTTCTCAATCAGCTCTTGAGCAATTTTCTTAACGCGATTTCGGGTTCGGGGATTGAGTTCGTTTTTCCTTTCACATAACAGGTCAAAGATGGCCAGGCTTTCTTCGTCTAATCCTTCCCGAACAGAGCGTTGTTCTTCGTCAGATAACGCTTCGACCAGATTCAACAGTGCCTCAAACGTCTTTTCGATGGTCGCACGGTCGGTTTCCTGGTTGTATTCATCGACAATCTTTTGGAAGCGTTCTGAGAAATCCACGCGCCGCGGATTACGGCGCAGCATAATCTCCAATCGTTTTTCCACCCGCTCCTTGAGGGTTTGAACCGCCAGGTTTTGGCGCGGGGAGTGCTCGAATTCCTGGCGCAGTTTTTGGATATCAATCTGGCTGATGTCAAACAACTTGCCAGAATCCCCTCCAGGCTGCTGCCCGGTGGAATAAACGCCAACCGATTGTCCAATCACTTTGTACGCATCGTTCAAAATGTCCGAAATGTCTTCCGGTTGGCGGTGATCCTCGACTTGTTCAAATAATGCTTCCAGGGCGTCCTGCCGCTGTTTATAGACTGGCCAATACAGGCGGTTCTCGCTAAGCAGGGTTTGAGAGAGTTCAAGAACTTCATGAACAGATGCACGGAAACGCGCACGTGTTTCGTCGTTCAAACAGACAGCTTCTACTCCCTTTTGGATCAATTCCAGTTTGTCAAACCCCTCAGCCTCGATCAAATCACTCAGCTCAAAACCAAGTTCGGACAAGTAGGCTGAACAATTCTGCAGCGCTTCGTCGTATCGTTTGAATAATTGATCCACCGGCGGCAGTGGGTCGGGAGCTGTTTCTCCGCCGGCTCCCGCGGCGTACACCGCCAGGGCCTGACGCAGGCTCTTGACCAGGCCGTTGTAATCCACAATCAGCCCGTTGGGTTTGCCCTCTTTCACCCGGTTGGCACGCGCAATGGTCTGCATGAGGGTATGCATTTTCATCGGCTTATCGATGTAGAGTGTAGAAAGCGCTTCCACGTCAAAACCGGTCAGCCACATGGCGCACACCACCGCCACCCGGAATGGATGGTCTTCTTTCTTGAATTCCTCTTCCAGGTCACGGTTGGGATCCTTCATGATCTTGCGGTGGGGGGTGATATCCAGCCCAAATTTCTGGAATGTTTTGACCTCGTTTTGCTCTTCACTGACGATGACCAGCCGCTCGGTGCTTTGCAGCCATTCCAGATAGGTTTCCAGTTCGGCTTGCTGCTGGTCGTCGGTGGCCTGCTGGATTTGTTTCTTGCAGACGGCAATTTCCTGCTGCCAGTATTTTTCAATCAGGGCGTGCATGCGGACGGTGGTCAATTTGTCCACACACACGATCATGGCTTTACCGGTCTGCCAGCGTTTGGTGTAGTGGGCCACAAAATCCTGGGCGATGCGCTCCAGGCGCTCCGGCGCGGTGATGACAGCGTATTCCTGGGAGAGTGCCCGGCGCACGCGTTCTTCTTTCTCTTCCTCCAAATCGTAGCTGTCCAGCACGTCGGCGATCTTGTCATTCAGGCTCTCGGTAGTGATGCCCAGTTTCTCGCCGCGATTGTCGTAATACAGTGGAACGGTTGAGCCATCTTCCACGGCGCGGTAGAAATCGTACACCGAAACGTAATCGCCGAAGATCTGACGGGTGAGCTGGTCTTCCGGGCCGCCCAGCAGCGGGGTGCCGGTGAAGCCCATATAGGCAGCTTTTGGCAGCGCAAAACGCATGCGGCGGGCAAACAGGCCGTACTGCGTGCGGTGGGCTTCATCCGAGAACACAATCAGGTTGCTGCGCTGCGAGTAGGGCTCCTGGTTGTCCAGGTTGAATTTGTGGATCAGGCTGAACACATAGCGATGGTTCTGCCCGAGCAGCGTTTGAAGGTGCGGTCCGCTGGTGGCGCGGCATTCTTCGCCTTCGGCGACCTCGCCGATGCCCACAAAGGTCTTGTAAAGCTGTTTGTCCAGCTCCAGCCGGTCGGTGAGCATCAGGAAGGTGTAATCGCCGGGCAGCTTGCGGTGAACTTTGCGCGCCAGAAACGCCATGGAGTAGGATTTTCCCGCGCCCTGGGTATGCCAGAATACACCCAGCTTGCCGGCGCGCACTTCACGCTCCTGGACGGCGGCAAAGGATTGGTTGACCCCCAGATACTGGTGGTTGCGGGCGATAATCTTGCGCGGCTCGGCTTTGCTGCGGTCGAAGAGGATGAAATTCTCAAATAAATCCATGAAGCTGGCCTTGCGGCACACCCCCAGCAGCAAGGTCTGAAAATCCACCTTGCCCGGTTCGTTTTCTGCCAGGCGTTTCCATTCACCAAAATGTTCGTATTTGCTGGTCAGCGAGCCAATGCGCCCGCGCAGGCCGTTGGCCAGGACAATAAAGGCGTTGTGATAGAAGAGGTGCGGGATGGTGTCGCGGTAATCCGAAAGGTTTTCGTCATAGGCCACACGCAGGTCTTTGTGGTGTTTTTTGAGTTCAATAAACAGCAGCGGCAGCCCGTTGACAAAACCGATGATATCCGGGCGGCGGCGGTAAATGGGCCCGCGCACCCACAGTTCACGCACCGCCAGAAATTCGTTGTTCTCCGGATATTCAAAATCAAACACGCGCAGACGTTCACTGCGTTCCTTACCCTGCGGCGTGCGGTACGTGACCGGCACGCCCTCGCGCTGCAGGGTGTACATCTCTGCGTTGATGTGCAGCAGGGTCTTGGCGGCATCATAGCTGGTGAGCGCATCCACAGCCTGGTGGTAGGCGTCTTCCGGACGGCCGGGGTTTAACCGTCGCAGCGCGGCCAGCAGCGAGCGGGTGAGGACGACTTCCGTGTCATCTTTTCGCCCCAGCAGGCCGCCCAGGCCGAAGGTTTCATCGTTGTAGGCGTACACCGGCTGCCAGCCGAGCGGATCGGCCAGGAAGGCTGCGGTGGTTTGTTGAACCAGTTTATCTTCGGAGTAGTCATGACTCATGGCAAGACGCCCCCTCAGGAAACATCGATCTCCCCGCTCATCAGGCGCGGCAGGAGCAGATCGCGGGCTTCGGATAATCGCTTATTCTGACGTTGTAAATTTAATACACATTCTGCCATAGGTTTTACTGTTTCTTCGTATTTCAGCATAGTATCCTGATCTGGCAGAATAATGGGCAACTGGCGGAAAACGCCTTTTGTAATTTCTTTGAAGGTAGCTCCAGTTGCGTGACTGATAAATTCCTCCACATGATCTTTCAACCAATGAAACAGGAAATACAAAGGAACGCGTTCATTGGGGAGACAGGCAATGAAGCCTTGGTTTGTGCAAGCTTCTGTAGTATTAATCGCAATTGCTCCAATGGTTGCCCGGCTGGTCATCATAATTGAATATGGCGGAAATAGCTTAGCAGAGCTATTGGCCAAGCCATCGGCAGTGATTTTGCTAATTGACTCTTCAGCAAACATGGCCTGTGCTTTGGTCAAATCGGTTGGTGTGAACCAGTTAATCTCCCCATCCTGCCAATACGCTTGCACCCCTTTTGATGGTGTTCCTCCGCCTAAAATAGAAAAGGCCTGATCTATGGTAGTTCTCTCCCACCTCTCCGGCAGGCCGTCGATCACACGGACATGCTCGTGCCCGGGGAAACGCAGGCGCACAAACCACTCGCGGTACAGCAGCCGCATCGATTCTTCCAGCAGGGCAATGCGCCGGTTGTTGTTCTCGATCAGGTCGTCATAGGCGGAGAGAATTGAGGTTATTTTGTTTTGAATTCCAAAATCAGGCACATCAATCTGTAGTTCGTTTAAAATTGGTAATGTAAGATATTTTGTCGCTGTTCCAGCTGAATGTCCTTGTAGTAATCTTAATTTTAATTGAAGTGCGTAATATAAAAAATTTGTACTTAATTCTTCTCGGTTTTTTGGTTCAATTATGTATGTTCTTTGGTAAGCGTTAAATTTACCTGAATAGTACTTAATCGAAAAAACCCCATTTGCATTGTTCCCCGCTAGTAAAACACATTCCGTATCAAAGGCGAATTTATCAATTTGATATGTCTCTTTAGCACAAGTAAAAAAGGGATATTCACCTCCTGGAACAGCGGCGTTTGAGTCCAATTTTCCTGTTTTAAACGTAACCAAATTCCCTAATTGCATCTTAATCGATTCCCAAATTCTCAAAGTTATCAAGGATATTTTTACTTAGAATTACGGCTTCATCATTAAGCGCCTGTAATTCATCATGAATTTCAAGAAGCTTTTGAGAAAAATCATCCTCGTTCTCGATTTGTGGGGCAACCCCTACATATCGTCCCGGCGTCAGACTGGCGTCTTTGGCTTCAATCTCTTCCAGCGTCACCACCTTGCACAACCCGGGCACGTCGGCGTACTGCGCCTCGGGGAAGCGTTCCTGCAGCAAGGTTGCCTGGTGGGCAAAGTACAACGCTGCGCGCAGGGTCTCCACGGCTTCTTCACGGGCGGTGTTCCAGGCTTCCATGGCTTTACGTAAAGCAGGTCCATCCCAGCCGGCGCTGCGCCGCGCCGCCAGGCCTTTTTCGGCCGCTTCCTGGGCGCGCTGCACCTGTTTGTAGCTTTCGTTCAACAATCGCTGGGCGTCTTTGAAGCGCGGCTCAAACTCCGCCAGCTGCTGCCGGCAGGCGTGCTGGTCGGCGTTGCTCTCCAGCGCCTGCGCCCGGGTGGAAGCGCGGTATTCCTGCCAATCCTTCAAAAGATTGGCGCATATTTCCTTGCAATTATTCCAAGATGTGCGGGCTTCCTCCACCCGTGTCTGGAAAGCCTGGATATCCTCGGCGCTCAATTCGCCGTTGGTGTGCAGCGAAGCCGCAAAGGGCTGCAGCACGTTGAGCGCATTGGCCGCCGGCGCTTCCAGCGCGGCCAGGCTATCGGGCAGCCGGTCGGCGGCGGCCTGCGCTTTCTCCAGGTAGTCGCGTACCAGCTTGAGGAAACGCTCCCCCTCGCCGCGGTACAACCAGACGATGGCGGTCAGGTTGGCGAGCTGCTCGTCGGTGAAATCGCGCAGCTTGCGCGTCACCACATGGTATACGCTGCGCGCGTCCAGCATCAGCACCTTGTCGCGCCGTTCCGCCGGCTTGCGCTTATCGAAAAACCACAGCGTGCAGGGCAAGGTGAGGGTGTAAAAGAAGTTGGTTCCGATGGCGATGATCACATCCACGTGCCCGGTTTGCAGCAATTTCTGGCGCAGGGTCTTCTCGCTGTGGCCGGCGTCGGTGGCGGAGGAAGCCATGACAAATCCCGCCCGCCCGCGCTCGTTGAGGTAGGAGTAGAAATACTGGATCCACAGATAATTGGCGTTGCTGATCGCACCGGTTTTTTGAGCCAGCCCCGGCAGGCCAAATGGCAGACGCGGGTCATTCTTCAGGCGCGCAGGGTCCACACCGTCTACATTGAAGGGCGGATTGGCCATGACATAATCACACTTACCCACCAGCTCCGGGCGGCGGTCGTAGAAGGTATTGCCTTCCACAATCTGCCCCTCCAGGCCGTGCACCGCCAGGTTCATCCGGCTGAGGCGCGTGTTGGTTTCGGCTTTTTCCTGCCCGTAAATCGTCACGGCTTTCGAAGGTTCTGTGCCCTGCTCGTTGAGGAAATAACCGGTCCACACAAACATACCGCCCGAACCGCAGGCCGGGTCGAAGACAATGCCGTGATCGGGTTCGATCACATTGACAATCAGGCGCACCAGCGAGGGTGGGGTGAGGAACTCGCCGCCTTCCTGCGCGCCGCTCATGGCAAACTTATTGAGGAAATATTCGTAAATGCGCCCAAACACATCGCCATTGGCATTTTGCAGCGCGTCGCGGTTGAAGATGCGCAGCAAGTCACGCAGCAGTTTGGGCTCAAAGCGCGTATACTCTTTGGGCAGTGCACCCGAAAGCATGGGCACCTGGGCTTCGATCAATTCCATCGCTTCCACCAGCGCCTTACCGATATCCTGGTCTTCGGGCAAGTTCACCAGGTAGCTGTACTGGGCTTTCTCCGGAAGAAAAATGGCTGCCTTGCCCTGAAAATGAGAAGCCTGCAAGGGCGCACGCACGCCTCCGCGCAGGGGAAGGGTCGGTTCGATCTCGGCCTTGATCATCAAGAAACGGTTGTAGGCATGGCGCAAAAAGATCAGACCCAATACAGGCTGGCTGTATTCGTTGGCGGTGAGTTTTGAATTGGCACGTAACTGATCCGCGGCTTCCCAGAGATCGGATTCAAGATTTGTCAGTGTTAGTTTGGTCATAAGAAATTATTCGATATCCTTGGTGTCTTCGATAAAAGGTACAGGGCTTTCCTCTTGCGTCTTGATCCATTCAAGAATTGTTTCCCGGCGAAAGCGCCAGTGCTTTCCCACCTTGAATCCGGGTAACACTTTATCCTGGGCGAGCTTGTAAATGGTCGATTGCGGAATGCGCAGGTAATTTGAGACTTCTTCTGCCGTCCAGAACTCATCCGTGTCGGCCATTACTCACCTCGCTGTTAAAATTGAGATTATCACAGTTGCTCCAATGATTATAGCATCGGGGAAGGAAAAGCAAAATCAAATAGGAGGGCAGTTTCTATTTTCCATTTTTTGACAGATAGCGGTTTACAATTTATATAATTTGTGATATTATGTAAACTGAAAGAGAAAAGGAGATGACCATGACCATCGGAGGGCGTATCAAACAGGCTCGGAAAGCGGGTAATTTTTCCTTGCGAAAACTGGCGGATGAAATTGGGGTCAGCGCCATGGCAATCTCAAAATATGAACGAGACCAGGATGTGCCCAGCTCTGGCGTATTGCTGCGGCTGTCTCAGGCTTTGCAGGTCAAGGTGGATTTCTTCTTTCGCCCGAGCACGGTATCAGTTCAACTTCAAGCCTATCGAAAACACGCTGTACTGGGCGTCAAAGAACAGGAAGCCATCCAAATGCGTATCCAGGATTGGGTGGAGCGTTATCTCGAGGTTGAAAGTCTTTTCCCGGAAGAACAACATGCAGCAAACCTCCCACTGCGGAAAGTGACCTCACTGGATGAAATTGAAACCGCTGCTCTCGAATTACGTGACCACTGGAGCCTGGGCTATGATGCAATCGAAAATTTAGTCCAGTTGCTGGAGGACCGGGGAATCAAGGTGGGGATCATCTCTGGTTTCGAGCATTTTGACGCCTGCACTTTCAAAGCCGATGGCGACCCAGTCATTGTAACCAAAGGCGAATTATCAGGCGACCGGCAGCGATTCAATTTAGGGCATGAGCTGGGGCACCTGATCCTGGATGTTCAGGGCGACCTTAATCCAGAACAGGCGGCTAATCGGTTTGTTGGGGCTTTCCTCGTGCCGGCAGCAACGGCTCGATATGAGCTGGGTGCCAACCGGACGGACCTCAACATCAACGAGCTGCACATGCTTAAGCATAAATACGGCTTAAGTATGCAAGCCTGGATTTACCGTGCCAAGGATCTTTCCATTATTTCTGAAAACACCGCAGCGCGTTTATTCCAGCAGTTCCGCGTCAATGATTGGCATCGCCAGGAACCAGGAAAACCTTATTCACCCGAAACGCCCATGCGGATGGAACGGTTAATTTATCGCGCTTTGGCTGAGGATTTGATCTCGCGTTCCAGGGCGCAGGAATTGTATGGCAAGCCATTACAACTAGGGTGGGAGATGGAGGCACTGCAGCAAAATGACCTTGCCATCCGTTCTGGTAACTGATACGAATATTTGGATCGACCTCGAGAACGGCAAGATTTTAGCCGATGTTTTCCGTCTTCCATTCCAATTCTTCACCACTGATTTTGCGGTTGAAGAGTTTATTCATCCCAAGTGGGCAACGCTCCAAGATCTGGGATTGCAAACACATGGTCTTGAACCTGAATATGTGCTCGAATTAGTCCGGTTAAGGCAAATCCATCATCAATTATCCGCCATCGATCTGGCTGCATTATTGCTTGCCAGGGCATTGGATGCAAGTTTGGTGACCGGTGACAGAAGACTTAATGAACTTGCCAAAGCGCAGGGGGTACCGGTTCACGGGGTGCTATGGATATTGGATGAAATGGTGATCCACCATGTTCTTACAGAAAACCAGGCAGCTATTGCCCTCCGGGAAATGCTCGATCAAGGGGCAAGGCTGCCAGATGGTGAATGTCAAAAGCGTTTTGATCGTTGGTCATTTTGACCAGAAAGGATGTTCATATGAGTAAACCCAAAGGTACAATGCATAAGCCGGGTCAGAAGGCTCCAGAATCTGGACAATACGGCGTAGTTGGTCCAAAAGGTGGAAAAACCGGGACTGAAGTCACCGTTACCAAAGGCGAAACCTTGCCGCCAACGCCAAAGCCCGGCCAGGGATTTATCCTGGTGGACAAGACCAAACACAAAGATGACAAATGATTTTGCCAAGGATGACGCCAGCCAAGGCTTATTACGGATGAGTACCTTTGATGTTGTCTTCAGGCAGCGGCTATTTTCATAAATGAGAACACATCCAATGTTATTATCATTTCAGTCTGAAAATGATAATAACAAAGCGCTTACTGCGACTGCCAGGAAGTTTGCTAGAATAGCCCCGTAATGGTTAATCTGGTTATAATCAATCCAACAGTACCCACCACGCCTCTGCAATGCAAGCGCACCGAGGTGGGTCATTTTTTTATCAAACCCAAATGTCAACAAGTAATGACCTTCGAATTGCACGGCTAGATTTGTGATCAGGTGGTTAGTGAAAAATACAAAGGGGAACAAAATTCTCACAATTTATAGGACAAAAGGATGTCCACCTGTCAGTCCACCTTCACATGTTCATTCAGAATAAATTAAGGACTACCTACGATGATGAAATCTCATAATAAACTGATAACCGTTTTACTGACCATAACCCTTGCGGCTTGTAGCACGCCCGCTGTGACGACGACCTCATTAAACCCGGTTGCGGAGGTCACAACGACCTCATCTCCAATTGAGACATCGATAACTGACATCGTAACATTTGCTGATCCAGTGTTGGAAGCAATGATACGCAGCACGATGGGCAACCCTGAAGGCGAAATCACCTTTGCGGAAGCCCAGGGCGTCACCCGCATGGATCTCACCGACTCTTTGCAGCG
>Ga0208695_1001858_pt1 | contig 16570 bp, 9 predicted proteins | sample AD_UKC111_MetaG_FD_184449 | JGI IMG/M metagenome (GOLD analysis project Ga0208695, IMG submission 184449) | Active sludge microbial communities of municipal wastewater-treating anaerobic digesters from Hong Kong - AD_UKC111_MetaG (SPAdes)... | ecosystem: Engineered > Bioreactor > Anaerobic >... | reverse complement strand
TGTGTCTTTCCTCGGGCCTAAAAAATCTCGCCAGGGCTCGCCGCTTGTTTGATGCTTTCCCGGCCATGGCCTTATCCCTCCTCACTTCTGTTCCAATCCCGAGTTTGTGAAAACCGTGGGAGGGGGGAACAATTTGCTTGACGAAGCGCCTTTCTTGGGTACAATTAGAATTTATATAAGAACAAAATTTCGCTATGTTTCGAATATTAACAAACCTGTTTTTCATAGGAGCAATATGAGTACAACCGGGCACATACGATTAGCCTTCGGTGGACACGAAAAGTTTGTGTTTCGTCAGGGCTGGCCGAAAAAAGCAGTAGATCAAGTTTTGAATGATCCACTTGTTTTTAGTCGAGAAGAAGCCTTTGTTAAGCTTGGGGTAGGGAAAAATATGGCAGCAGCAATCCGTTATTGGGGGCTGGCTTTGGGGTTGTTGGAGGATGTGCCGACAGATTGCGGAAAATCTCGACAGATTCAGGTCTCAAGATTAGGACGTTCTTTGTTGGCGGATGGTGGGTGGGACCCTTATCTGGAGGATATCGGTTCTTTGTGGCTGTTGCATTGGCAATTGACGCACCGTCAAGAGGGGCGTGGGCTGCTATGGTATTTGGTGTTCTGCCGTTATTTGGATGTGGAGTTTAATAAGTTGGGGTTGATGGAATTTTTTAGAAAGCAATTGTTACAAATGGGGGTTGAAACGACAGAAGGAATGGTCGAGCGCGAGGTGGAGGTTTTTTTGCGCACTTATGTTCCATCACAAAAACGGACAAGTCAAACGACGGAGGAAAGTCTGGATTGCCCCTTGGTAGATTTGAATTTGTTGCGGCTTTCTCCAGAGGAAGGCATGTATCGCTTTGATATTGGCGCCAAACCGTCGCTTGCGGTGGAAATTTTTGGCTTTGGACTGTGTCATTTTTTGTCAAAAAGGGCAGCGGAGCGACGAACAATGAGTGTAGACGAGTGTGTGTATACACCAGGTAGCCCAGGACAAATTTTTAAGTTAGATGAAAATAGTGTAACGCGCTATCTTGAAGATTTGGAAGAGTTGAGCAGAGGGGCTTTGCGACTACAGGAAACTTCCGGTCTGCGTCAGATTTATTTGCATTCCAATTTCTCAGCGGAGTTGGGTTGGGATTGGCTGGGAGGATATTATGGTTGAAACATTGTTGCGTGATGTAATTTCTATTCGGCAGAACTCGCTGCGTTCTGTGCGGATGGAGGATGATTTATTGCAAGGGGCTGTTTTGGACGGTTATACATTAACGATTCAGGCCCAAGATAAACTTGAAAGAATGATGGGGGATTTGGCTGCCAATACTCGTGCTTGGACGTTGACAGGGCCGTATGGAGCAGGAAAATCGTTTTTTGGTTTATTTTTATCTAATTTATTAGACAGAAGATTGTCGGGACATGATCAAGCCTGGCAAATGCTAAGGCTTGTCAACCCGGTTCTAGCAGAAGAATTGGAACGAAGAGGTTTGCGGAAAGGCCCTTTTTTGGCTGTGGCTGTGACAGGGGCGCGAGAACCATTACAGGCAAGTCTTTGGCGCGCGTTTTGGGCAACATTGGCCAACGAAATATTTCCAGATGAGTTGCGCATCAGTTTAGCACAGGTTAAGCAGGGGGGCAGCCGTGCTCTGTTGGATTGGATCAGGTATTTCATGATGGCGATTCAGCAGTTGCCGCTGGAAGCAAGAGGGGTTTTGGTCGTTTTTGATGAGTTGGGAAAGTCGCTGGAATATGCGGCTTCTCACCCCCAAGATAGTGACGTATATTTACTGCAAGAGTTAGCTGAGTTTGCGGCACGTAGTGGAGATAGTCCATTTGCGTTTATTGGCATTTTGCATCAGGCTTTTGAGCAATATGCTTCCCTGTTGGATCGGTCAATGCAGCGTGAGTGGGCAAAGGTTCAGGGCAGATTTCAGGATGTTGCTTTTCAGGAAGCTCCTGTGCAACAAATGCGCTTACTGGCTCAGGTCTTTGCAGATGCACAAATTGAACAAAATGACGAGAAAGATGAAGTTTTCATAAAGGCTGCTAAAGCAGGCTGGTGTCCGGAGGGGATGAGCAAAGAAGAGTTTATTTGCTTGAGCAAACAAGTTTTTCCGCTTCATCCCAGCGTGTTTGTTGTCTTACCTTACTTGTTTCGCCGCTTGGCGCAAAATGAACGCTCTTTGTTTGCGTATTTATCTTCGCAAGAGCCGTTTGGTTTTCAGGAATTTTTGGCCAGCCATCGAACAGGTGAGTTTTTACGTTTACCTGACTTGTTTGATTATTTGGCGGCTAATTATCAGGCGCGAATTTATGCTTCGGGGCGGGCTCGTCCATTGGCTGAGGCATTGGAACGTTTGGAGAACACACCCTATCTCAGCCTGGTTGAGGTAAATTTACTAAAGACAATTGGACTTTTAAATTGGTTGAGTGAGAATAGTCCAATCCAGGCAAATGCAGAGATGATTTTGAGCGCTCTGTTTGTGCCTGGAGTGGATGAGGCTGCTTTGCAGGCTGGTTTGAAGACTTTGCAAAGCCGATCTTTGGTGGTCTATCGTCGTTTTAATGCAACGTATATTGTTTGGCAAGGAAGCGATGTTGATATTGAAGAGCGATTGCAGGCTGCACGAGAGGCGCTAGGACAAAATTTTAGTGTGGCCGATATATTGCAAAAGTATTTGCCTATGCGTCCTTTGCTTGCGCGGCGACACAGTTATCAAACAGGGACACAGCGATTTTTTGATGTGCGCTATGCCGATGGTAATAATTGGCCGGAATTGGATTTAAAGTTTTCCTCTGCTGCTAGTGGATTAATCGTGCTATGTTTGCCTTCTAGTTTGGCGGAGATAGAGCGTTTTCATCAATGGGCACAGGCTTCGGAACAGAGCCGACGGCCTGATTTGTTGATTGGTGTAGCAACGCGAGCAATCCGGCTGGCAGAATTGACACAAGAGCTGCGTTGTTTGCATTGGGTGCGAGAGAATACGCCAGAATTACGAGATGATCCAGTAGCACGCCGAGAATGGCGAACTCGCTTGGCAGCAATTGAACAACTCATTCGTCTTGAATTGGAACAGACGATTAATTTATATCAGATTTCAGCCTTAACCGGTTGTGTGTGGTGGCAGGGTGGATTGGATGTGTCGCAACGTACAAAACGCGGGCTCTCAGTTTTGCTTTCAGATTTGTGCGATGCGCTATATCCGCAATCGCCACGGATTTGGAATGAGATGTTAAATCGCCGGGAGTTGAATACGCAGGGTGCAGCTGCCCGACGACTGTTAATCAACGGAATTTTATTCCATGGCCATGAGCCGTTATTGGGGATCGAAAAATTTCCTCCAGAACGGAGTATGTATGAAACATTTGTGCGACAGGCCGGGATGCATGGCGAAGTGAATGGTCAGTGGCAGATCATGGCTCCTCAGAACAATGATTTGAATCTCCTTCCGACTTGGCAGGCGATATACGATTTTGTGTTTTCTGGCTTGCCAGAGCCGCGCCCGCTTGTTGACCTGTATGCTCGATTGGCAGCACCGCCATTGGGTGTGGTGCAAGGGATAATGCCTGTGCTGTTGGCGGTGTTTTATAAGGTGTATGAAAGCGAGATGACAATTTATAAAGAGGGAACTTTGTTGCCACAGCCAGGGATGCCCGATTGGGAGGTCTTGTTGCGTCGCCCAGATTTGTTTGCTTTGGCTGGCTGCCGGGTGACGGGGTTACGCAAGGCAGTGGTTGAACGCATGGCAAACGGTTTAAGAGTTTCGCCATCCTATGTAATGCCTGTTGTTCGTAGGTTGATTGGGGTGTTACGGTCGTTGCCAGAATATGCTCAAAAAACCCACCGATTGCCGGAGGAGGCCATACGTTTGCGGCGGGCAGTAGAGCAGGCTCGTTCGCCTGAGCGGTTCTTGTTCGTTGAAGTTCCAGAAGCTTTGGGTGTTGCCCCGTTTGAGGAGGGAGATTTCGATGGTCACCGTTATGAGGATTTCTTTGAACGATTGAATGGAGGGTTGGAGGCGCTCACCCAGGCAACGCCGCGCTTGCTGATTTGGGCGCGAGACGTGTGGTTGCAGGCTTGCGGACTGCCGATCGGTGAGGATGGATGGTCTTATTTCCGCTCGCAGGCGCTTTTGTTGATGCCGCGTGTGACAACCCCAACGCTTGTCCCGTTGTTGAAACGGGCTGCTGAATCTGAAGATGGGCAAAGTGCACTGGAAAGTGTGTTGGCTTTCATAGCCAATCGGCCATTGCGGACGTGGACGGATGGGGATGTGGATCGGTTTGAGGCGCAGGCTCAGCATTTGGGCGGCCTGTGGAAGAATGAAATGGGAGAGGTTTTGACGCCTGAATTACAGGCGCGCTGCCAGACGGTAGCTGAGCAAGCTCAGCCCTACTTGATGGGCTTGGACAACGATCGGCGGGTGCTGCGTGCGGCTTTGCGGCAAATATTGGAGCAGCTTAGATGAGGATGTTTTTAAAAAGTGTTTTATAATGATGAAGGAGTGGATGAGATGAAAGAAGCCGATTCGGTTCGACATATTGTTTCATTATCGGGTGGTAAGGATAGCACGGCGCTGGCAATTTATCTGCGTGACCGGATTCCGAATTTGGAGTATGTTTTTTGTGATACGGGGGAAGAACTTCGTGAAACCTATGAGTATATAGATAAGCTAGAAGCATTCTTAGGAAAAGAGATACATAGGTTAAATCCGGATCGCCCGTTCAAGCATTATTTGGCTTTATACAATGGTATGCTACCGGATACAAGAGTTCGATGGTGTACTAGAAAATTAAAAATTGAACCCTTTGAAGAATTTGTTGGTGACACATTGTGTCATAGCTATGTAGGTATCAGAGCTGACGAAGCACATCGTAAAGGATACATATCGACAAAACCTAATATTATTCCTCACTATCCCTTTATTGAAAATGGGATTGTTAAAGCGGATGTATTCCGTATTTTGGAGGAGAGCGGTATTGGTGTTCCTAAATATTATGAGTGGCGGTCTCGATCTGGATGTTACTTTTGCTTTTTTCAACAAAGAATAGAATGGATTGGCTTGCTTGAGAACCATCCAGATCTGTACCAAAAAGCAATGGAATTTGAGAAAGTGGATCCTATAACAGGCGAGGGATACACTTGGGTTGAGAAAGAAAGTTTGGCGCAATTAAGAGACCCTGATCGCATTAATAAGATAAAGGAGGAAAGTAAAAAGAAGCGTTCCAGTGATAGAAAAGCGAACCTGTTGCTTTCTCAGGTTTTCGATGAGAATGATGATGAGAGTGAAGGATGCCTGATTTGTCATTTGTAGATAAAAATTCGCTTTTATAATTTTTTCTCTATCTTTTTTCATAAAATTATTCCAGGTCGAGAAAATGCATGTGCAAGAAAAACAATATTGGGGGGCTAAACCAAATAGTTGAAAATATAGAATATGTTATTTTGCTGGTTTTGCTTTCAGCGTTTTGAAAGATGCAAACTTAAGAGAAGCCTTGAGTCATCAAATTGTTTCAATTCTTATTCCGAAGTATACTTGTAAAGCGAATGTACCAAAGAAGTTGCCAGAATATAAATTAAATAATTATGCGAGAGGGTAGTATGGAGCGGATTGGCACAATGTTTCATGAAACAATTGTATTAAATCGAGAAGCAATTAGACAAGTGTTGAAATCGGTAGTGAATTATTGGGATCTTGGGGATTCGCCAAGAGTCTCGTTGTTTGATTACATAAAAGAGCGAACTAATCTTGGAAATAATTATATTAAGTCGATGCCGAATTATGCAATTGGTTGTGGGCTCTTAAGTTTTAACAAAAGGCTAACTCAATTTGGTCAAATGGTTCAGAACAACGACCCTTCTATGTTGCATCCAGCAACTCAATGGTTAATGCATTATTATATGAGTGCTCCAAATGGCCCTGGCCCTCAGTTTTGGTATAAGTTGATTTGTCAATATATGGTTCCCGGTAATTCTATTGCAAAGGATGAAATATTACATTTTCTTGCGGATGGTATTGAGAGTGTTAGAGGGAAAGCTATAGCGCAGGATTCGCTCAAGTCTACCCGCACTATTTTTGTTAAAGCTTATACTGAGAGTGGCGCTTGGGGAAATTTAGGCATATTGACGCAAGACGGTGATACGTATCTTGTGAATTATCCTGATCCGCCGTCTGTTTGGGCAATGGGGATAGCTTTGCTGGAGTATTGGAAGGCCTGCTTCCCAGGGCAGCGGATGATTCATCTCAATCAGGTGATTGGCGAAAGCGACTTTGCCCGCATCTTCATGGTCGGCACCCGCAGTGTCAATCGTATGTTGGATGCTTTGCAAGACATAGGCTATGTTAGTCTTTTCACCAGTGCCCCGCCTTATGGCGTTGCTCTGCTGCGGGATGATCTGGCTCCTCTGTTTGAAAGGATGTATACTGGCGATGAACTTGATTGAACTCATTTCCCATCTCCGTCAGCCCATGCTGCGCCTGCGTACGGGGCTATGGCTTGTTCCTGATTATCTGCTGGGAAAGGAAGAGGACTATGTCTTGACCCTGCCTGTTGGCTGTGACGTGATTGATTTGCGCCTGGCGGTCATTAATTTGCGCCCACCATCTGCGCCCTATGCCGCGATCACCCCTGAGAATATTCATGCCTGGCTGGATCAAATTTTGGAAAACGACGTCAGGCACGATGTTGCTGTATTTACCCAGCTGGATTTGTTGCTGGCTGCACTTGGCGCAAATGATCGGCAGGCTGTTTGGCGGACATTAAGCAATTCATTTGTTCATCGTCCCAAGGCGATCATCTTTGCCATTCCGCAGCACTCGGCTGGGCAAATTATTTCGCCATCAGAGATTCAAGCCTGGCAACAGAATAATCGCCTGGCATCAAACCAACCAACCACCATCTGAAAGGGGAAGAATATGTCAACGATTGGAGAACTTGTTCAATTGGATGCTGATGCAGCATTCCGCAATGATGTGCAATTGGATGCCTATGACAAGCCGTATAATTTGGCTCTGCTGCGCAGCTATTTATTCAGCGATGCTGCACCGCAGGGTTGGATGTCCTCGCTTAGTGTCCTCAAGAGCATTGTCGAAGCTTACAATAATGGCCGGCTTGAAAATCGAATGGTTGTGATTGCCAATTATGGCCATGGCAAGAGTCATTTGGCCCTGGCGCTGGCAAATTATTTTGGGCGTTCGGATGATTCAGAAGAAGTCAGAATTTTGCTGAACAAAATTAACCAGGCCAGCAAAGACCCGGCCAGTGCAGAGATTTTCAGGAGCTTCAAGCGCAACCATTCGCGCCATATGGTGCTGCGCCTGCGGGGCGACGTGACTGGCAGCTTGCGCAGCCAGTTTGTCCGAGCTCTTGAACAAGCCATGCAAGGTGAACCGACCCTGAAAGGCCAGACTTTGCCTTTTTGGTTCACGGAAGCCGAACGGCAACTTGGCCGCCTGAAAGGGGAACAACTGCAAAAGGCCAATGCTTATCTGGAGCAGTTCCGACAGACTGTAGATGATCTGATTGATGCCGTAAAGGCGCGCCGGATGGATGTCTATCAAAGATGCATTGATGTCATTGAGGCTGTTTATGAGATCAAACCGAAATTGGGTGACGAGGTCAGCCTGAAGGAAATTGTCAATTGGGCTGCCAAAGAACTGTGTGGTTCAGGCAAGCCCTTTAGTGGCATCTTGATTTTGTTTGATGAGTTCAGCCTTTATCTGCAAAACTACGTTTCTCAAAACGCAGCCAATGAATTGCAAGATCTGACGAATGGTGTAGACGATCAACGGCAAAAAGTGGTTTTGGTGACCTTTTCTCAGCATGATCCAGAACTCTACGTGAAATCTCTAATGTCGTCCAGTATGGTGCGCGAATCCGTCATTCGTGAATTGAATCGCTTGCCAAAGAAGATCTTTCTTTATTCGTTGATGGAAAGCGTCATTGATGCGTACTTGAAGCAATCACAGCGGTTGTGGGAAGAGTTAAAGGCGGTCTCTGGCTTTTTCTCTCAGGCTTGCGATATAACATTTGATGCCTACGAAAAGCAATACAAACAAACTGTGGGCTGGGAATATGAAAACTTTCGAGAAATTGTCGCCAAGGGCTGTTTCCCGTTGCATCCCATGACTGCTGCTTTGTTGTGCAATATCAAATTGGATACAGGCCAAGGGGGGCAGGATCCGCGGACGGTGCTGCAATTTGTGATGGCCAGCCGTGAGCGTCTTTCAAACGAAAGCGTTATCAAGGGAAAGCGTCCTAATTGGGTGTTGCCGGTTGAACTGGTGGATTTCTTCGGCTCTCAGCTTTCAGCAGAACGTTACCGTATGTATGATGACGCGCGTCGAAAGGTGGGGAATGAGGATGACAGGGAAAATGAGCGCCTTGTTCTGAAAGCTCTCTTGTTGCATGAAGTGGCCGAATTGCCCGGAAATGCCAGTCGGCAAGTTGCACAGCTGGCTACCATGGCTGGCCTCGAGGAGGAAAAAGCCAAGACGGCCTTGCGAAAGCTGTCTGAGGAACGTACCATTCGCTACGACGAAGTCAATCATCGCTACTCGTTTTGGGCAGCTGGCCTGGATGTGAATGATTATGAGCGAACGTTGCAAGCGTACCTGAAAGAGGTTGCTCTTAATGCAGATGATATTCAAAATATGGCTGGTTTGCGCCTACCTGCAGTACAGCCAACGATCTCCTGGGGACATGCGGAAGACTGGGCGGCAGATAGCTACTTGGTGTTGGCACAAGATTTCAATGTCAGCCTGATTCGTTCAAAGTTGCAAAAGTACCAGCTCAGTTCTAATGGGATTGTTGAAGGGCAGCGCGGCGTGGTGTTTTGGCTGCTGACTCAGAGTGAGGAAGAACGACAGGCGCTTTCAAAAACAGTTCAGGCCATGCTCAAGGAAGCCTTGGGCGAGAATGATGGGGTGCCTGTGTTGATTGTTTTGCCGCATGATGCAACGCCTGGTTTGTTGGAAAATTTAAAACGCTTCAAAGCATTAAATAAATTTTCTGCAGAGCAAAAGCAAACCTATAAGCAAATGCATGAGCAAGACATCAAAACCGTCAAAGCAAAGATGATTCAAGAGCTGGAAAAAATTGGTTATAGTACAAGTGGTGTCACCAAATTACGCCCGGTTGGTGATTACCTGACCAACCCGAGCTATCAAGATGCGTTTGCTGGCAAAGCGCAGCTTGCTGCACCGGAAGCCTTGTCCTTGTGTTATCGAAAAGCATATGCGCAGGCTGTGCCGGGATTTTATACGCAGTACAAGCTTGGCTCCAATAATTTGCGCTCGGCGGTCAAGACGGTGGGGGTAACACTGCTGGAAAACCAAATTGGCAGCAATCAAGCTGCATTGGGGGCCACTCCCACGGTGAATGATATTGTTCAAAAATTTTTAACGGGGCGATGGGGATTGCTCAATCCAAGCACCAAACGGATACAGGTTCCTACCGATCCTCACATTAGGGCTGTTTGGGATTATTTGGATGATGCGTTTGCTCCTTCAAAGGGCGAAACATTGTTGGGGGAAGAGCTGGTTCGCTTGCTCAATCCCCCCTATGGATATGATTACAACACGCTGACGCTGATCTTTTGTGCCTGGTTTGGGTATAACGCGCAAGAATTACAGGTCAGCGTTGATGGACAGCTTCACTCGTTGGTTAAGTTAAGCAGCATCTTTAAAGAAGAGAAGTATCCGAAAGATTTCGTCAATAAAATCTGTGTTCTTTCCAGAGTGGCGCTTAGTCGTCAGGATCTTTCGTCTGTTAATCGCAAGGTTCAAGAGGCTTTGGGCCGGATAGATAAGGGTGAATTGTCCTTGCCCGAAGCACAACAGTTTCAGCTTTTTCTGGAAGAATGTGCCAGGAATCAACGGTTTGATGAGGGGCTTCGCAAACAGGCCGGTTCTGCAGCTGAATTGTTAACCCGTGCAATAGAAGCAGCGCAAAAGTATGATGAGGAGGTTGCCCGGATCGGTAAATCAATTTCCTCAGCTACCGATATACCCGCATTGCTCCAATTGGAGCAGCAGGTGCGTGGCTTGCCGAATTGCACGGTGGTTCTGCCAGGAGGTATCAGCCGCAAGGAGTTGCTTGACCGACTGGAGCAGCGTTTACAAGATAGGGTTGCTCAGCTCCGGCAGGGCGCCGAAAAGCTGAGTGATTTGAAGCAGTATGGTTTGCTGAAACAGCAGTTGGAGCAAGCGTTGAAAGGATTGCGCGAAAGCGGCCAGAAAAATTTGGCGGAGCAAATTGGCGCTGCTTTGCAAGGATTGGATGAGACTGTTAAAAAGCTGGAGCGACACGCTGAAGAACAGCGTTTGCAAAAGCGTATTGCGGATATGGACCCGAATGCCTCACTGAAGACACTTTATGCGTACCGTCAGGAGCTTTTGGGGATTGCAGGCATCGAGCCGCAGACGATAGCAGCGCGTAACAATAAGCTTAAAACAATTGAAGACCAAATTGCCAGGATTGAAAGCGAAGCCCAGAAAATTATCGGTGACGTTGCTGCGGTTGCGGAGCGGAACAGTTTGGCACAGTGGTATCGCTGTTTCAGTGGTTTGCGATTGCGAATTGTTGATACGCCACTTGATAACGAATTGGCGAAATTTGAATCTGTATATCAATCGCTTGACGGGTTGCTTGCGGAGATGGAGGAAATTGTTCGCACGCCTGTGGATACACCGGCTGCGCTTGATGGGTTGGGACAACGGTTGAACGAGCTGGCTGCGCAGCATCAGAATGTGTTGGAAAATTTATTGTCGCCTTTGATCGAGCGCGGTTTTAGAAAGTTGGCTGAGATTCGAGAGACCAAGCAAGAGCAATGCCGATTGGCATTTCAACAATTGCAAGCTGATTTTGCGACACGTCGCTATCCACCTAGAGAGTTGATGTTGCGGTTAGAAGTACCACTGCCATTTTTGCCAGAAGATTTGCATTCTGCCTGGGATGGGCTGAAGAGACGCGTTCAAACCCAAATTGAAGAAGATCTGGTTAGCGATGTTGTGGAAAGCTTTAAGCGTATCCAAAACCCTGAACTTCGCAAAGAATGCTTGCTGCGTTTGAAATCTGTCTACGAACAGAAAGAGAACTGAGATGTTGAAGCCTAAGTTGGATCCTGAAGGATTCGCTCTTTTGTCTGATGACTGTGTTGAAATCTTGACAGAGATGGACTTCATGCGTCATGCTGCTGACAAGAATACAATACTGCTGATCCGCGGCGAACATCTTTGTGCTTGGGCAGAACGCTATTATGCTGGTCGGGGCATAGAGGTAGAGTTTGTGGTTTCGCCAGTGAATCACTTAATCCGAATATGCCCCGTACTAGATCACTCACAAGCAGCAGAAATTTGGGGTCGGTATGGCACCAAACTAACTGGGAATCTGGATGAGATGACGTTGATGGATGTTTTGGATCGTCTCTATCCTGGCCCACTATGGTCTTCGACCCCTTCTGTGGAGCATTTTGCCGATTTTTTGTTGTGGGTATGGAATACGGATCCTGAAGAGCAAATTCGGCCGTTGATTCAGCTGCAGGCTGGTAGTTGGGAGCAAAATGACTTCGGTGTGATTCGTTTGCCCTATAGTCTAGCAGCAAATCGAGCGGAAGCGCTGAGCATTCTTGATTCTTGGCTCGGGATCACATCTTCTAAGACTTGGCAGTACTTAGGCTCTTTTCCCAGACCTTTGCCGCAGGCTTTGATAGATCGCGCTCGAGAGGCTTGGCGGCCAGAGATGATTCGATCTGAAGGGGCCTTATACGACAGACTACAGAGGTGCAACCTTCCCTATACGTTGCGGCGACTTGCTGCAAACGAGGCTGCCCAATACTATCTGTCACATCCTGAGCGATTAAACTCGTCCTTGGCAAAAAGTTTGTTACCATATCTTGACGAAACAACTCAGCAACAGCTGCGCCGTGTGATCCCTCCAGATATTCCTGCAAATTTTCCGGAGGATGGCTCTGCAGTACTTGAATGGGTGGCACAAGAATACTTGCCGTATCGTCAATGGCAGATTCAAACTAGAGATGAAAGAGCAGGACAGATTGTCGCTGATTTGGCAACTCAATTCGGACGGTGGTATCTGAATGTCTATCCAGACATGCTATTGGGTGGAAAGTTATGCCAACAACTAGGGTTTCACAAAACCAGTTCATTGGCATCTGATCCCGGTAATGACGTGATTTTAATCGTCATTCTGGATGGGTTGAACCTGATTGATGCGCGGGAGCTTGGTAACCGTATTCGAGAACAAATTCCGGCCTTGCAACCCCAAAAATTAGGCAGCGCATTTGCAGCATTGCCAACTGTTACGGATTATTGTAAACCGCCTTTAAAAACAGGGGTTGCCCCAAACTTAACCAAAGAGGCTCGTAGTATTGGACAGGAATTTTCAGGCAGGCGTTCGCCTGCAGAGCAATTAAACGCAGCTGAACCTGGCCAGATATTTATTTGGAGTATGGATGAGCCAGACAAAACCTACCATCAAATTGCGGATCGGCCTATTACCCGTCGCAATGTTGAAGGACAGCTTGACAATATTGTCAAAAAATTGCAGGACGTGGTTTGTGAAGTGAAGCCAAGTCTGCCGCTAAGAATCATCATTACCTCAGATCATGGACGCTTATTAACAATGTCTGGACGTGCTATCCCGGTTCCGGAAGGCATGAAGAGCCATGGCCGCGCAGCTTGGGGCAAGACCCAAATTCAATATCCTGCAAGCGGGTATGTGGTTCAAGGGAACCTGGTATATTTACACGCTGAGCGGTTCGGGCTGCCAGAAGAAGTTGTCATGCCACTTGACGAATCTACCTTTTTGACCTCTGATGGTAAAACTGGTAATGAAGCGTATTCTCATGGCGGTTTGTATCCAGAAGAGGTTGTTATCCCATGGCAAGAATATGCTCGATCTACCGTTCGTCCAAGACTTGATATTGTTATCCGTGGATCTGGACAATCGGCCATTCGTGGTACTCTTGAGGTAGAAGTGATTAACTTGAGCATTTCACCGCTTTATTTAGAAACGCTTGAAATTTTGGCTGAGGGTCAAAGTTTGGGTGTGGTCAGAATTGATCAGCAAATTGGAGCGCGCGATAGGATTGCACATACCGTCGAAGTCAACTGGTGGCCGACTTCAAAGCAAAAACCACGTTTGACTGGCAGACTGCAAGCAATTCAAGTTTTGGAAGATCTTCGTTTTGATTACGAATGCTCGATGGAATTACAGGTTAAAGAGATGTACTCAACAGATATTCCTGATATTTTGGCAGGCCTAGAATGAACGATTTACACGAAGAAACCCGAAAATATCTGCAAGATCAGCGCATGCGCCAGCTTGAAGATAAAATTGTTAGGGCTTTTGGGAATTTGGCGATTGATAAACGTCGACTGCCTGCATCACAACTTCAACGACGAGGAATCCCTGCTTATGTCGGGGAATGGATTTTGGATAGCATTGTCCCGGGGCGAGGTCCTTTGACCCCAGAAGAAGCTGAACGTGTGCAACTTTGGGCTTCAAAATATATACCTGCTGCCAGTGATGCAAATATGGTCCGCAGCCGTTTGGTGGATGGAGAAGTTCTTAAGTTATTGACCCCTGTCAGTGTTGAGGTTGAGCTTAGCCGAAACAAAAGCGAACGCATTGCCAAAATGAGTCTGTTGCGGATTCATGATGCATTCATCCCCGATGGCCTTGTCAATGACTTTCCGGATTTGTTGAATCAAGGCATGTGGGGAGTTGTAGAATTGGTTAATACAGGGGCTGGTGTGGCAATTACCAGCTTTAAGCCTATGCAATCCACGGTGAATCTTGAACTTTACAAGGAGGCGCGGAAAGATTTTACGCTCTCTGAATGGTTATCTTTGCTAATGATTTCTATGGGGTATAACCCCAATGCGTTTTCTGAAGAAGAGCAGCTATACATTCTTTGCCGTTTGCTACCGCTTGTTCAGAAGAATATGCATCTGATTGAGCTTGCTCCTAAGGGAACGGGCAAAAGCTATATCTATGAAAATATTAGTCCAGATGTCCGCTTGATTAGTGGCGGCAATGTCTCTCCGGCTGTTTTGTTTGTCAATAATGCTTCAGGGCAATGGGGGTTGTTGGCTCGTTATTCGGTGGTGGTCTTGGATGAGGTGCAGACGCTTAAGTTCGAAAAGCCGGAAGAAATTGTAGGTGGGTTAAAAGGCTATTTGGCAAACGGCCGTCTGACGCGTGGCGGCTTACATGAGACAGCTAGTGATTGCGGTTTGGTATTGTTGGCAAATATTTCATTGGATAGTCATCAACGCCCGATACGGGATCCAATTGTTGAGGAATTGCCAGAATTTTTACGAGAAACTGCATTTCTTGATCGTATGCGAGGACTGATTCCGGGATGGAAAATTGCCAAATTGACTGCCAATAGTTTCGCTGCCGGCATTGGGCTTAAGTCGGATTTTTTTGGAAATGCGCTTCTTGCATTGCGAGATGATTTATCCCATGATCAATATTGTGCTCGGCGAGTTGAGTTGGATGCAGTTCGTCCCTACAAGCGCAATCAAGATGCTCTGGTGGCGATTTCCAGTGGCTTGATGAAGATTCTATTCCCTCATGGTGTGGTGAGTGATTATGAATTTAACTATTACTGTGTTCGCATAGCGCGTGAGTTGCGACAAATCATTTGGAATCAAATGCAAAGACTGGATTCAGAATATCGCCAATATGAAGATGAGATTCGCTACAAAATATTGCCAGAATGAGAACAATGACACGACTAATTTATCTCGACCATAATGCAACAACAGCTTGTGCTCCGCAAGTTGTGGAGGCCATGTTGCCATATTTTTCGGAATCTTATGGTAATCCGGCAAATGGGTTGCATGTTTTGGGTCGGCAAGCAGCCCGGGCTGTGGATGAGGCGCGTCATCAGGTGGCAGATTTGATCGGCGCGGGGGCTGGAGAAATTGTTTTTACTAGTGGTGCGACGGAGAGCAATAACCTGGCAATTTTGGGCTTGGCAAGGGCTTTGAAGGCTTTGGGACGGCATAGAATTGTCACGAGTGTGATTGAGCATCGTGCAGTCCTGGGGCCTTGTGAAACTTTGGAAAAAGAGGGTTTTGAGATTGTTTATTTGCCTGTTGATGTAGATGGAGTTGTTTCTTTGGATGCGGCGTCTCAGGTGATTAATCAGCAAACGTTGTTGGTATCTATCCAAGCGGCAAATAACGAGACGGGGGTGATTCAGCCCGTTGCCAAGATTGCAGAACTGTCCCATCAATATGGCGCTTTGGTACATTGCGATGCGGCACAAGCGCTGGGCAAGCTGCATGTTGCGGTGGAAGATTGGGGTGTGGACTTGCTTTCGCTCAGCGGACATAAATTTTATGGGCCAAAGGGCGTGGGCGCTTTATATGTGCGTAAATCTGTTAAGCGCTTGGGCCTTCAGCCTTTGGTATATGGAGGTGGGCAAGAAAACGGGCTGCGGCCAGGAACGCTCAATGTGCCTGGGATTGTTGGGTTGGGGGAAGCAGCTCATTTAGCAGACAAAATGCTAGATGAGGACGTAGAACGTATGACACGGCTGCGTGACGCATTTGAGCATACCTTGATGCAAGATATTGTGGGCTTACGCATAAATGGCGGGCGGGTGAGCCGTTTGCCAAATACTAGTAGTTTGATTTTCCCGGATGTGGATGCAGATGCTTTGCTGTTGAATATGCCGGAATTGCTTTTGGGAACGGGGTCAGCTTGTCATTCAGGAGCGATAGAACCCTCACATGTTTTAACTGCAATGGGTCTTTCAAGACGCGAAGCGCATCAGGTGGTTCGGATGAGTTTGGGGCGTTTCACGCAAGCTGATGATATGATCAAGGCGGCTGCAGAAATGGTCAAAGTCTGGAGAGCATTGGTACGGTTAAATTAACCCTCTCTTCTCAAGCGGTGGCCATGGTCTTCATGGCCACCGCTCAGGTGATTGGGGGCTTATGGGCAAACGTAGAGTGCGGTATCGTCGGTATACATGCCGGTGACGCCGCCATAGCCGTTGTTGAAGGTGCCAAAGTAGACCTGGATGGTTTGACCTTTGTAGGCGGTTAGGTCGTAGGTATAGGGTTGCCAGGTTTGGGCGTTGCTGCGCATGTAGAGCAGTGTTTCGAGCGTGTTGCCGTAGGCATCCAGGATGAGGACGTGTTGCTGATCATCGGTCAGCTGGGCCTGATGCGGTGGACGGCCAACGGGCAGGCGCTGCGGTGTGCCGGTGAGGGTGCCACTGCTGACCGGGTAGAGCCAAAAGCTGAGCTGGATGGTTTGCGCCCCGCTGGGCAGGTTGTAGACGATTTGGTAGCCGGAGGAGTAGCTGTAGCGGTTGTCGGCGGCGTTGAGGATGCCGGTGCGCAAGCTGCGCAATCCGCTGTGGGCCTGGGCGCTGGAATAGACAGCGCTGTATTCGGTGGTGGGCAGGATCCAATACTCGTTGGTTTCAAAGCCAGGGTTGCCCAATTTTTGGCCGCAAATGGGCGTGGCAGTTGGGGTGGGGGTGATGGTGGGGGTGGAGGTGATGGTCGGCGTGTTGGTGGCGGTCGGCGTGGCG
>Ga0208695_1001852_pt1 | contig 16610 bp, 32 predicted proteins | sample AD_UKC111_MetaG_FD_184449 | JGI IMG/M metagenome (GOLD analysis project Ga0208695, IMG submission 184449) | Active sludge microbial communities of municipal wastewater-treating anaerobic digesters from Hong Kong - AD_UKC111_MetaG (SPAdes)... | ecosystem: Engineered > Bioreactor > Anaerobic >... | reverse complement strand
TGAGTCCAATGCAGAAGACCGTTTTCACGGCAGGGGTTCTAAAATATCTTAATTAATCTGCATTGATTAACGCAAATATATGAATAATTAATTAATAAAAACAATTGTATAGATAAAATTACATAGAATGACGTAATATTTCAGTTACGCCATGATTTTGGGAAATTACGTCATGGGCTAAACTATTGAAAACCAACTGATTAACAACTATCATGGCGTAATTCCACAAAAAAAACGATTTTTTTTCAAAAAAAAGGAAGCGTGTTGTCTCTCGATTTCGAGAGTACATATAACATAAAAAAAAGTATAAAGTAATAGGATTTATTATGGAATTACGTCATACATCATGTTAAGTTGTTGATTTACACTAGATTACGTCATGACGTAATATTCCAAAACCATGACACAACTTGAATATTACGTCATAAAAAAAGCTCCAAAAGGAGCTTTTAAGGTTTTTCACATTAAAAATAATTTCATGATGCGTCCATTTTAGAAGTAAACACCTTAACGACTGTGCCATTTATCACTTCAAGTCTGTAAGGCATCATTAACATTTCCATTACTTTATTAGCGACTTCTAATCTTAAGGTTTCTTTATTCCCGCCAAATAAAGATGCATATAACCGATCATAAGAAACGTCGTAATATTTGCATAGAGACGGAAAATCAACGCCTTTTCGATCGCATAGAATAAGTATGTGGTATCTGATCCTTTTAATCAGCTCTGGATCTCTAACAACATCAGTCATACTCTTCATTTTTGTACTGTGAAACAAATTTAAACCCTAATTTGCGCAATGACGAGTTTAAATCTCTCATTGACTTCTTAACACACCTAATCGGTAGGTCGTGTTTTTTTCTTCTGTTGAATAATCTGTTTTTGTTCATAATTTACATATTTAATGAGGCTTAGCGATTAGTTGTAGGCAATTAGTTGCCTTCGTCTATGTACTCCATTACAATCTTTTCAGCGTTATTTTCAAAGTCGTAGCCATCACCTACCCATTTCAGAAAGGCAACTAACTGTTCGCTTCGCCCTACAACATCGGCTATATTGCATTGCTCTTTCCAGTCTTTTAAAAAACGGTTTACTTTCACTCTATCCCATCTCATTTCATAGGGGTAAAATGGGTTGTTTTCTTTTTCCCATTGTTGTAAATATTCTTGTGGGTCTTGTATCATTTTAATCAAATTTTAGTTATTAATTCCGCAACGACAACATAGCCGTAATACGTTAGCGTTCATTTATCAATACTAATACTATCGGCACATTAGGTGCATCCTTTCCCCATCCAATAGCGTGTGTTTTCGTTTTCTTGGTTATCGGGTGCTTTGATTCACCAATAAATTGGATAAACATAAGATGTTCAAGTCTAAATGTAGGCTTGCATAACCTACCACCTAACAGCACCGATTCGATTTCGTAACCCTTTAAGTCAGCATCACTCCCGAACTGTTCAGGAGCGTGCTTGTTTTCATTGAAGTTAAAATAATCCATGGCTATTCATTTATGCGTGATTCAATCTCCTCTACTATCTTCTTCTGCAACTCCATTGATAAATCCTCGAATTTGAAGTTGCAACCCTCCGACATGCGTACATTGGTAGCGACATAGAAAGGCTCATCTGTATCCTTAAAATAGTCAACATCAATTTGAGTTTCAACCCATCCATCCTGATTAATGTCAAATAGTACTTGTGGTGTATAATCTTCAATATCCGTTCTATCCAGCCAATCAAACTTACCTGTGTAAGAAGCTTCAAGTATCACTTCTGTTTCTTCTCTGTAGCAAGTTGCATCGACGTGAACTGTTCCTTTTACAAATGTATCCACCTCTAGAGTCATCTCTGTTAATTGACTGCTGTTAGTGGTGATTATCGCTAGGTCTTTATCCTCGAAAAGAAGTCCTGAGCTAATGTAGAATATTTTCATCTTTTTTTTGTTTTAATTTGGTTAAATGCGCTTAACGTTTTCGCCCAACGATTGGTTACTTTAAGTTTTCCCAAGTTCTAACAGCTAAATCATGGCAGTAATTCTGCGCTTCTTCGTGTTTCTCCAGGTTTTCATCGTCGTTAAACCAGTCGAACGCTTCACTATTCGTAGTGTGTGCTTTGATTTTATCACCATTAACAGTCGCAGTTACATAATATTGACCGTACCCGTTACCTCTTGATATTGATAAATCTTCTACTTTAAATTCAATCGTTTTCATCTTTTTTGTTTTTTGATTACCTTACAAATGTAGTAACTTATTTTAATTTCTGTGATAGAAATAGACGAATGGTGGGAATTATTAGACGAATGGTAAGTTTGAGTTAGTGGAATGAAAAAAGCACCCCCGAAAGAGTGCCTTTTTTTTACCTAACTACAACTGAATTTAAACTGCTTTAATCAAATATACTAAATCATTTTAATTCGATCAACTCTTTTAGCGTTGTCTCTTCCGTTATCTTGATGCCCATATTATTAAAATATGAGATGATTAACGATAGATATGTGTTCTTTTGCCTCGCTCCAGTAGAATAAATCTTTATGAACTGATCCAGCTGTCCAGTATATTTAAACTTGTAACCTGGGCAATATGGCTCTAATTTGTATGTCTTTTGGTTCTTGGCGATTTCTGGTGAATAGTAAGGTTTTAGAAATACATCTTTGCCTATTGGGTAAAGTTTATTCGTGCCATTTGCGATATTGCGTAAGAAGTTAATCTGATACTCAATCCCATCTTTCAGCGTATTAAATCCTTTGTTCTTTCCTGAATCCACGTTACCAATGTTAGCTGGGTTTTTCGTTCGATACGACCTACTGGGAATTCCTTTTGAGTCGATGTAAAACCCCTCTTTTTGCGCCATGATTAGAGCTAGTAATTTTATCCCTTTTGGTGCTTGTATAGTTTGCCAAATCGGGATATACTCTTTAATCATTTCGTTTGAAAATGACACCTTAACACTATTCTTTGGGGGGTCTGATGGTGCTTTACTGCCTTGGATAATAAGGTCTTGATACGGATGTTTGCTCATACTTTTTTCTGCAATGTACAAAAAAGCCTCGAATTAACGAGGCTTGGGTTTAATTATTGATAGGTTTTAGTTCTTACCCAGTCAATGCAAAGTAAAGATTTTGTAGTTGGTGTACATATTTCAAATATACTTTTTCACCATCATTTATTAATATGTACCAATCATTATTTAAATCCTTTGTATAATCTAAAATAGGCTTCTTATTATAATGGTAAAAGGATTTATTTATTACCTCAAACCCAAACTTCAATAGCCATTCTTCTGTAAGTGGTATAGGCTTGTGTTTCTTATTAAACCATTCTGTGTCTTCGGCAATCCATTTAATGTCTTGCCAATCTATTGTACAAATATCCCACTCTATGCCATCTTCATTAATATGGTAAAGTAGTCTATTCCCTATCCGTAATTCGTTTTCTTTAATCATTGTTTAAGGTTTAGTTAGTAAAAATTCTCCCCATTGTTCAGCAATTGCTTTTGCGATACCTTTAAATGTTTTTGAACGGATTTTTGATCGTTCCAGTCCAGGAGGCAAATAGTGTAATCTTTGCGCTTCATTTTTCGGTAACTGCTTCCATTGTTCTTTTACATCGTTTGTTGTTTTCAACTTTGGTAATCCTTTCAACCAAAAGCAAGTAGCCTTACTTTCTGTATGCCCAAATTGATACGGTTGAACACACTGGTCGTATTTTCTGCCAATCAATTCAACAGCGTATTTATGCGGTATCGGATTTTCAATAGCTATCAAAGGTATTGGGTAATCCATTAAGGCTTTGAAAAATTCAGCGCCCTCTTTTAATTTTTTCCACCTGTCCTCATTACGGCTTCCGTCCTTATTCCAAAGCCAGCGCACCCCACTGTTTGTTAAATATGTGCAGGTTGGGTGTGCTATCACCATATCCCAGCTGTCATTTAGCACGTTCAAAACATCACCTTTTATATGCCATTCTGGATGTCCACCACTGCAAGGGAGTAAGTCGCAACTATATGCTTCGAATCCTAATTTTCTAAATTCCTTTGTAACCGCTTGACTTTCTTCGCAAGCTACTAATACTCTTTTTTTAATCATTGTTTCTCAATATTTCACATTCAACTTCATCGAGAGCCACACATCCGTTTGACATCTGTTCACCTTTGGTAAATCCTTGGTCGTAACCTTGTTTTAATCCATCTTTATGCCCCACGTTGTAGGACATCAGTACAACTGTGATTGTTATAATAGTTGAGCCAATCCAATGAAACAGCAATGATATTTTAAGTGTTTTTTCGTCTGTTTTCATACTCTCTTAATTACTATTGATTCGTTACTAATTTCCACGGTTACAGGGTAGTCAACCGCATTGTCTATTTGTTTTAAAAACCGCTCGTTCATTACCTTTATCCGAGTTGTTTTCTTTGCGTGTTCTAAAGGCTTTCTGCCTACTTTTTTTTGTTTCATTACTTCTGTTTTTAGTTATTGTTTTGTTTCGCCTATACGCTAGTTAGTGTATATGTGCATCAGAACGAACATACTTTTGACACTTGCAACAAAATAAACCTTCATCTCCACTTACAAGTTCTGAGAGTGGATGCACACAACCACTAACATCATGTTGGCTCAATGCTTGCAACAACAATTCATTGTCAAATTCCATTTCTTCAACTGAATATTCTTTCTTATGTGGAAATGGGTATTTTTCTCTTGCGATCATGCATGCTAAAGTCTCAATGTTATCTTTATTTAATTCAATTATTACGCATAAATCTGAATTTTCATCTTCAATATGTACTTTTACTTTTATCATATTCTTTTTTTGTATTTTACAATTTGCACTAAGCCAACATGAGGCACGTTAGTGGTAATTACAGACCAACTTCTCAATAATATAATCACTATCCTTTTTGACAATCGGTTTTAATAATTGCTTGACTAACTTTTTTTGTTTTCTAGTCATTAGGAGTTTTACTGGATGAATTATTTGTCCAGTGTCAATCATTATCAATATTTCTTTACTTTTGCTCATGACTGAAAGTTCAAGTGATTTTCCATTACACCACCTTGCACTAAAGTGTTCAGGGTTTGTTTTTAACATTTTAATTACCTTTTCGATAAGTAATTGTTCGTGCGCATCATACGGATTACAACTGCCACTATCAAGGGATTGGAAAAAAATCCGTTTGTAAAATCTATTAACCATTTGTTTCTATTTTTAAAGTTTAGTTTTCTTTACTCACTTCTGTTTTTGCGTTACATAATAAGGCTCAGCGCTGTGCTTTTGTTCAAATACCGCCAGCGCTTCTTTCATTGAGTATGCTTCAATTGTTTCTCCTTTCGAAAATGGAGACTTCGGATCAGGAAACCAGACGAAGTGATAACTGTTAATTGTTGTTTTCATGTTGTTTTGTTTTTGATTTCTACAAATATACATCACATTTTTAATTTCTGTGATAGAAATAGACGAAATGCGGGAATTATTAGACGAATGGTGTGTTTGAGTTAGTGGAATTATTTTAACATTATTTTATTTGCTAATTACATATTTTGTACATTATATTTGTCGAGAATCAAAAATAAAAAGATGAAAACAAAAATCTACATCAGCGGTAAAATTTCAGGCATCGAGAATGAAGCCATTGAATTATTTGCAAAAGCTGAAAAAGAACTACAAGCAAAGGGATTTGAGACAGTAAACCCGATGACGTTAAACCACCAACACGATAAAAGCTGGCATAGCTACATGAAAGAGGATGTTAAAGCCCTTTTAGAATGCGATGTCATCTACATGCTTTCAAATTGGACTGACAGTAAGGGGTCGATAATTGAACATACTATTGCCATGTATTTAGGTCTGAAAGTTCAATACGAATCGGTGTCGTAGCTATTGGCTATAACGTTCTGGCGGTTGGCGTTCGTTGCCGACTTTTGAACACAAAACTTTAACTTAAAAACAAATTTTGATATGGAAAATAAATCTTCAACAAACAACGAAAACGGCAATGACGCTAACCGCTTGTTATCGGTATTGCTCATTTCATTGGTTTGGATGGCTGTATTAACTATTGGTGTTATACTCGCTTGGGTGTTCGATGGAGGTTATTTTTTTATTAGGACTATTTTAATACTACCATTTTCATTTGGTGGAATTTATGCTTCTCGGAGTGTTTGGAAGCATTACCGCTAACGTTTTGCCACTTTGCGTAGTGGCAGATTAGAAGCACAAATTTTCAACTAAGCACAATGTTAAATAGAATTACAAACCATGAAGTTACCACTGAACCTGTCATTACGCAAAATGGCTGTTATAGGTAGTGCTTCTTCAAATTTTAAAATTATGTGGTCATTAAAACCAACCAACAAAAAACCAATTGAAGTGAAGCAAATTGTATTTGACAATGTTGCTGGAATATTCGATTATCCAAAAAATATAAGAATACCAAACGTGGGAGAATATGTTTGTTTTAGTGTTTGGAAACAAGGAACTGTTCTTTCGGTTGAAAACAAACTTGAAGATGGTTTTTTTGTAACAACAATTCGTGTAGGTGAACGTCAATAGCATTACCTATAACGTTTTTCGGCTATGTGTAGTGCCGATGTTAAAACTTACACAGAACTTAATAAAAGGAACTAAAGATGGAAAATTTAGAAATATTTGATAAAAACGGAAAGGCATTACATATAGCCGATGTTATATACAGTTTTATCAAAGATAGAGCAGAGGAAAGTAAAAAAGATATAGAAGATGTTTTAGTAGGTGTTGATGTAGGTTTTCCAAAAGGAAAAACACCAGTTTGGATATATACTACTGAACCTGTTGATAATGGATATGATGCGTTAAATTTGAATGATTTTGGAAAACCTGTTAAAGTAAATTGTATATAACGTTTTGCGTATATGCGAGGTACGCCAAACGATGAACTTTTAAATTATAAACAAATGCTTGTAGGTGTATCTTGCATATACGCTGTTATAAGCTGTAAAAATTACGATTATGAAATTCACTGACTATTGGAAACAAAATAAAGAATTATATGAACAGCTTGGGGTTACAGAAGCTGTTGCAAGAAAGATATGGAATGATTGTGCAGACAATATTGAAAAAAAGATTACTGAATACTACATAGGTAAGTTGAAGTGATTTTTATTGCTTATAACGTTTGGGTATTGGCGAAGTTGCCGAACCGAAAGCTAAATTGAAAAACAAAAGTTGAAATTATGGACGAAAGTTTAATTGAAAAACAGAACGGCAATTTTGCCAATACCGTGTTAGGTGCAGTGCCATCGCGGGTTTTTAACGAAGATTGTATGATTGGAATGAGGCAATACCCTGACAAATTCTTTGACCTTGCCATCTGTGACCCGCCTTATGGATTAGACATAGCAAGTGGGAATATTGGATATAGCAAACACGAAGCAAAAGCGTGGGACAATAATTTTGCTTATAGGGAATGGTTAGATGAATTATTTAGGGTAAGTAAGGCACAAGTTATTTGGGGCTTTAATCACTACTTAGAATACTTGCCAAGCACTAAATCTTTTTTGGTATGGAATAAACATCAAAACGGATATTTTGCTGAGTGCGAAATTGCTTGGTGTTCAGTTGGAAGGGCGAGGATATACGATAGACCATACCAAAAAGATATTGGGAATAAGATACATCCGACACAAAAACCGGTGCCTTTATACGAATTTACTTTACAAAATTACTTACCAGAGGGTGGCAGCAAAATTATTGATACTATGGTGGGAAGTGGGAGCAGTAGGATAGCTTGTCATAAGGCGGGATTAGAATATGTTGGTTACGAAATAGACACAGATTATTATGAAAAACAAGAGGCAAGGTTCAAAGAATTTGTTTCACAGTTGCGAATGTTCTGAGGCATTGCACCTAACTAATCGCTAGGCGCAACAAAATATGTAAAACACAGACTATGAAAGGATTTGAGTATCAAGGAAAAAAAATATCTATGGCACAAAAAAGAGCTATATAGACTGCCGTTTGATCGGAATTTGCGATTCTACAAATTGAAAAAAGTAGCTAGGTGGAGTGATCGAGGATATATCCTTGGTAGCTCTCGCAAGTCATTTGGGCAGTTGAAATGTATGACAATAGACGTGCCGTGGTGTTTACCAGTTGATGAACACTCTGATCTTCCGTTTTAGAAATAAAAAAAAGGGGCGATTATTCGACCCCTTTTCCATTAACCTAAATCAAAAAATGATGAAAAAAACTAGGCTAAGTTACGTTTTTTTTTGTTTACCAAACCACATCCTTAAAATAATTGGAGTGATTAATCCTAATACATAGCAAATCAAACACCATGTAACGATATTGCCAAACGATTTATCCACCTTTCTTTTGTTGTCAGATTCTTTTCGTGTATTCTTTCCGTCTTGTTTGTCCTTGTTGATGTCGGTCTTACGTTTGTTATCGGATTCTACACGCTTTGTTTTCTCCTGTTCTTTAATTATCTTATATCGGCACTTCGTTTCCCACTTCGTAACGACATGAATTGAATCTTTAATAATGTACTTCCATTTGTCGATTAAAATTGTATCACCGTTGAGGAAAAGAGTATCAGTAACAAGTACAGAATCCTGTTTGCAATTCACCACCCCACCTTTGTCCAAAAACTTCTGGAAATGTTTCTCTGGGGTCATGCACCCAAACAATAACAATATCACCAACAATCCGAAACCGATGATTAAACACTTCTTCATTTTACTTTGTTTTCGCCCCATGATATACTGCTGAAATTGCTGTCGTTATAGCCGACAAGATGAATATTGCACGCAACCACTTTGGCACGTCCACTTGGTAGGTCTGCAACACTATCTCAGTAGATGTAATTGCCCCACATACAACGGTTAGCCACCTGCCGATGACTTTGTTTTTTTTTGGTGTTGGTTGTTTAAGCTTCTGAATTAGGCTCATTTTCTGTTTTTTTTATTCGTTGTTCACTTGGTAATATAGCCACTAACTCTTTATGTCGAACATCTTTCTTTTGGTTATCAGAAATCTGTCTTATAAACTGCTTTTCATAGCACGAGTAAAGACGTGCTTCAACGTCTGAAAGTCTAGCGTTTGTCATAAATAGCCAAACTACTAGAACTCCAGAAATTCCGTGCTTAAATATCCAATCTGGTATTGCGTCAATTGTCATGGTGTGTGCGATTTTTCTTCAAATGTAGGATTTTCTTCGATAAATTCGTCAATAGTTATTACTGAATAATAATTGTTCCACCAAACAAGACGTTAGTAGAGCTTGTAGTTCCGCCACTTGCAACAGCTTTAATTACTATTGTATCACTTGTTGTGATTGGAATTCCAGTTGTGTTCAACGCAAAATTAATGAACTCCCGATTAGCAGACGAGCTAGAAACAGTCTGTATTAAGTAGTCGGTAGTATTATTAATTCTAATGTATAAATTTATTGTTCTATCTCCAGCAACAGAAACTGCATGACAACGAATTGAAGCACCTGTTATTTTACCATTAAATGGACTTTTAAATTCTCTATTTGCCGATGAAGGTGTTACTGGCATGTTTCCGAAGTAGAAAACTGTACCTACAGACAAAGTCGATAATGTGTTAGCCTGAACCATAACACTTTTCTCTGATGTTCCAACCCACCCGAAAGTAGGGTGATACATCTCAACTATATGCGTGTCGGTGTTAACGATTGTCAAGTAGTTAGCTGGGGATGAAATTGCATCTCGCTGTACCCTTGTGAGGCGGGGGATTAAGATTCCTTTATCGGTCGGCATCATATTCATAGCCGCACTAGGTTCAGTTTCATCAAAAAACCTCACCTCATTGTTAGCACCTACTCCAATAAGTCGTATTTTTTCGGATTCAACACTAATTTCCCTAGTTGATTGAACTAATGGATTAGATGTTAGTGGTGCTTCAGAATGCATCAAAGCTCCAGAGGGTGAAACCCTAAAAAATGACGCTGATGGAATAACATTTGAATCGCTACTACTTAATTCGGCTAATGAATTAGACGCCTGAAATCCTGATGCTATTCCAGCTAATAGTTTCCATATCCGTGCATAATTGTAATTTATCTCAATCTCACACTTGTCAGTTGGGTCAACCTCATCTTTAATCGATAAGCTATTGCCGTCTAGAGAAACAGTCCTATTACTTGTCAACGTGCCATCTGAATTGTATAGGTTACTTACTGAACTCAAATCGATATAACCATTGACAAACACACCGCCACCAACGTCTTGAATCGCAGGAAGTCTCTCCGTGCCATTTGGAGTTAACGGAAGTAACTCGCTAAACTTCTTTACACCTTGTATCATATAATCTCAAAAAAATCGTTAAAACCGTTGTTTACATCTTTCTTCGGTCTGATGTCCGAGTCTCTGTTTAAATCACTTGTGAAGTCAGGAAATAAATCGCAGTTGTCTTTCAAGTAAGAAACAACTCTATTTTCATAAAAAACAGCCTTACTTGCATACACATTTTGAATGTGAGCAATTTCCTGAAAGGTTACTGGTTGTGAGTAGTCTCCACTCTGTTGTTGAATCCCTTTATTTTTCAAAGCATAGCTAATCGACAACACGCAATCCTCAACCGCTCTCCATGCAATAGCTGGTTGGATTTTAGACACTAAAACCTCTTCGTCTGGTGTCAATGTCTGAGCGTTGTATTTCCCTAGCAAATACTTGTAGAAATAAGTACCTAATAATGGCTGGATTCTCATATCAGCCTGAGATTGAACGAACGGAAATATTTTCACAGCGTCGATGTTTGCCGTTACTGGCGTGTTTACCTTTAGCCAATTTTCAGTTACAAAGTATATCATTTCAAAAGTGATTTTAATTCATCAATACTCATATTTTCAGCAATCTTATTTTGTAATGCAACTGGAAGAGCATTGAATTTATCAATCATTAATTGTGTTTCAGCATCTACCTGAGAAATCTTATCGTCGATAATTTGGAACTCATTTACCACATATTTTCCCTTGCATTTAGCAATCTTTAATAAATGGTTAAAAATACTTTCAATCTCCTCACGCAATGGCATTACGATATTTTTTTCAAATACGATGTAAGCCTGTTTGATGTCCGATCCGCTACCCAATTTACCGCTAACCCGAATACCCATCAAAATAGGGTCGATTGTGTGTGACTGACAAATCTTCGAGTCAATACTCTCAGTAGTCGCTTGAAATGCGTTATCCAAGTTACTTACTGGAACGGTTTGAATCTCTGGTATTGTATCTTTCCCACGTCCAAAGAACGTCCATATCTTACCGCCACCACTAGAGCCACGCCCACCGAAAATGGTTTTCTTTAATTCGTGTTTTTCTTCGTCCGTGCTAGGCTTCTGCGGAAACGAAATGACGTAACTCGGAAAGATGCCGTTAACGATATACTCCTTTTGAAGTGCGCTCATTTCCCCATCAAGAAAACACCAATTCAAAGCGCTTGTGTAGCTAGGTAAAGGGTACACATCTTGACCCACAGAGAATTTCTCGTAGCAGAAAAGCAAGCATTTTCCAGCGCATTTGTATGCGTTTTTCTTATTGTAAGGTAGTATCACTTCAGTTTCGTAGTTTCCCCTACTCCAATCAGGATTAATGTAGTAAATGCTACCGTCTTTATTTCTACGTACCTTGTCTGCTGAGACATACTCGAACTTGTATGCGTCACCCCCGCTATTGTAATGAATCTTGAAGTACACTCTATTGTGTAGTATCAAATCAATCAACGCCTTATCGTCATTCTCAGCTATTCGCATTGTGATATTAGCAGCCTTCAAATAGACTTTATCATCCATTGTTGAACCATCCGTAGCGACCAACTCGTAACCACCCCCAAGAACAGCATTTATCTTAAAGTTAACGATACTAGAATGTATCGGTGACGTGTAGTACATTTGATTGATTATTGCAGGGTAAAGGTTGTCAACGCCAAACCACACATAATTGTTAACCGTCGAAGCAATGTTAATCCAAGGTAACGAAAGATTTCCGTTTCCAATCTTTCCAAATGGAGTAGAGTAAGTTTGGTAACTTTCAGACGTTACTTGTTTTTTTGGTGTGTTACCGAAATTAATTCCTAGAACCTTCATAGATATATGTCATTTGTTTCTGTTTCTTTAACAATCAAAATGCCTACTGCATTAAGTGTTAATCCTGTCTCGTCGGTTGGAGCAGGTTGTGTTTTGTCGTAATTATACACCTCATACTTATATTGCCCTGCTGGTATTTCAAAGTCAAATTCGAACTTTGTAAATCGAATATTTTCACCAACTATCGTAGGCTCTTTAAAATACACACTTTCACTATTATAATCACTTGTAACTTTAAATAGATAACCGTTACTAGTATAACTAGCGAACTCCAGAAGTGGGAGCGCAAACTCAGCATCTTGATTTTTTAATGTGTAAATCATAACACACTATGTCAAAAAACAAAAAAAAGGGAGTAAACACTCCCTCTTATTTTTTTTCGTTACCATTTATCATGGTCCTGGAGGTGGCATAACCAACAACCCAGCAATGATAGTTGGATCAACAACGTAAGCCTTATGCTCACTTTCTGAGGTGAAAGTAATCTCGTAGTTGCTTCCGTCTGCTTTAGCCGTTCCCGACCCTCCTGTATCAGTCATCAACTGCGCGCGCTCGAAGTTCCAGAAGATACCATTTGCATCTTCCACGATGATGTCTAAATCACGTTGACCTTCACCAGCGATGTTGATTGCCTTTGATTTTGAACCCTCACGCTTGAACAATTTCAGCATGATGTTTTGCTGATAGTAGTAAGAGCCGTTTTCTGGTGAGTTTTGACGTTCTTCCGTGTAGTTACCTACGTTACGACCAAATTTAAACTCGACGTAAACCGCAGTCTTCACAATCGTTTGAACTTCCCAAGTTACAGTGTCCGTTGTTTTTGAGGCGATGTTAGCGCTATCATTGATTAGCACACGAACAATACCTCCCATGTTGTTATCGCATCCCTTAGCGACATCTATTAATGTTGTACAATCCATTGTATTTAATTTTAAAATGAATAAAAAAAAAGGTGGTGATTCTCACACCACCTTAGTCTTGGTTTATATCACTAGTGATTAAGGTGTCGCATCCCAGTAGAACACAATCTCATTTCCATTAACATGGAAGTAACCCTCTTTCTGATTTGCGCGAGTACGGATGTAAGGCTCAGCTACACTATCAGCAAGGTTTATAGCTTTCAATTCTTCTCCGTCTTTTTCGCCGTCAAATGCGTAGATAAGATTATCTTTCACGGTTAACACCATTGTGTTAGCTGGCAACCCAGCATCCTCAACGATTTTAATTCCTAAGAAAGTCAAACCTAGAGCAGTAGTAACGTTATTTACGTTATTTTGGCTAGCTGTCGCTATTCTGTAATTACCTGAGATGTCAGGAGAAACAAACCAACGCAACTCAGGAATTCTAACTCTAACTTTAGCTGGCAACGCTTGATAAACCTTCGTCATTTCAGCTATAACGTTAGCAACAGTCGACGCAGTAGCGTTGTTATCTACATCAATCACAGTTGCATCAGCCTTGAACTTTTTCAAGTGACCATCCACCAACTTCAAGTTAACGTTAGCAGATGCAGTATCACCTTGCCAACGACGTACAGCGCGCTCTTCACGAGCCTTATTAGCTAACTCTTGCCAATAATACTGCATAAATGACGCAACGGAGAAGTCTCCATTTGACCCCTTAGCCATTTGCAACGCTAAGAAAGACTGCTCTACATCGAATTGACAAATCTGCGCCATGATTGAAGTAGGTACTACATCAATATCAATCGCATCTAGCTCCTCAGTTGGTGCTGTAAAATTACACGTAGATGCCTTTGTTACTTGGTCGAAAACGACATTTGCCAATTTTGTTGCTGACTTAATACCTGGCAACACACGGAAGTTGTCCGCAATCTCTTCCGTAATGTACGAACGAGAGTAGAACTCCTGCGGATTAGGACAAAGTAACGCGTTTGTCTCCACGGTAAGTGAGAATCTTAAATCTCTTTGCATGTTATTTGTTTTTTAATTGTTTTGAAAATTTTGCAAGCTTTTCAATCGCTGACAATTGAACAGGTGCTTGCTCCTCCTCCTCTTCAATGTCTTCATTCTTAGCCTCCTCGATAGTAGCCTTTAATTCTGCTAGTACATTAAGAACCTCTCCCACTTTAGCATCAATCATCTGAGATACTTTCTCTTCTGTTAATGCGTCTGTTGGCGCTGGCTCTTCTGCTAACTCTGTGGAAACCTCTTCAGTAACTTCCTCCTTAACTTCTTCAGTAGCGTCTTCGGATGCCATTTCTTCTTTGACTTCATCCACTACTTCGTCCGCTTTTTCTTCGGTTGTTTCCTCTGAGAATTTCGCGTCAACCTCTTCAAGCTTTCCATTTCTAAAGATGTACTGCTTGCCCTCGGTCAAGTTTTCCGCTGGTAAACTCATATTATTTGTGTTTGTTTGTTTGCTTAATTTCAATCCAAACGACCCTCCTATAGAATAGCCTAGTTGGTCATTTTTAACTAGATCATTGTAGAACTTCTCGTCTGTTATTTGAGTGGTCAACATGAGTGTGCCTTTCGGTACATCAATCCCGTAGCTAGACCATGACTTGTCTTCTTTCGGGTTGTCAACTATCCAAGCTTCCAAGATGTAGGCAGGCACTTTTTGCGACTTGTCATGCTCTAAGTTGAAAAGGTTTCCCTCCTTAGTCTTTAACATTAAATCTTTGTGGATTTCTTCAATCTGTTCAGCAGTAAAAGTAACCTCAAACTCTTCGCCATCCTGGTTACGGTAGATGTCCATTGGTATCATCGCAGGTGCAACTATCCGCATTTTTGGTTTGTCGTTGAAGCGCATTAGTTTTGTTGCTGAAAATGCAAATCCTTTCGTTATCATCGCTGGATCGTATGTGTATGCGACTTCATCAAGACCCTCGAACTCTTCACCTGTTTCGTAATTCTTCTTTAGAATCTTGTATTTTACCAACTCTTCCATGTCTAACAATGGATGAAAAACAAAAAGTGGATATTTTTTTTGTAAATTAGCAGAAAAATAAATGTTATGATAACAATTCAAGGTGTAGCTTACCCGATTAAGCCTAGCGAAATGACGCTAAAACAATGGACTGATGTAAGTTTTCTAATTCAGAAATTCGAGAAAGAACCAATCATGCAATTGGAGGGAGTATTAAAATCAATCGGTGTGCCAAGTGAGGTGATTGATAATGTCGAGTTGTCGATGAGTAAGGAGTTGTCAGCAGAAATGGTCGAGGATGCGAGTGAGTATCAATTGCATGATGAAGTTGAGGGTTACAAGTTAAATCTTGATTTGCCATTAAATATTAAATTATCAAAGAAAATCGACCACATCGGGAAGACGTTTGACAATCCTACCGTTGCTGTGTTAGCATTCTTCTACCGTGATGAAAACTTAACAGATGCTGAGCATTACGCAGACGCACACATCAAGTTAAAAGTAAAGAAATTCGAGAACATGCCAGCTAAAACATTCATCGTTGCAACCGGGTTGATAATGGAGTTCTTGACAAAGAAAACAACTGAGTTGGTAGATGAAAGTAAGTGATTACATCGAGATTTTGAATGTAAAAAATGAGCGGTTTGATAATGAGTTAGACCGCTCTATTTCTATGCTCTCGATTTACTTGGATGAGGATATTGAGGATGTTGAATTAATGGAGGTTAAGGAGGTTAATAGGCAGATTCTAGCAATGAACGACTTTCTTAATTCACCCCCATCAGATGGTCATAGCGCTATACATAACACAAAGATAACACTTGGAAACTTCATCGACTTGGAAACCTATCTGCAAAGTCCAAATGACTTAACAAAATGTTTGGCAATCCTTTTTCGTAAGAGCAAATTAAACGAATGGGGTCATGTTGTTTACGAGCCTGTAAATTTCAATATTAACGAGCGTGCCGAAACATTCAATGATGAGCCAATCGAGTTGTATCTAAAAGGATTGAGCAGTTACATTAAGTTTAGAGAATCAATTGTTGAGCAGTATAAGTCTATCTTTGGAATTGGAGAATCCGAACCCGAAGAAATCGACTATGCCGATTTAACAGCTTCCGAAATCATGGAGATAGAAGCCGAAGAAAAGAAACGTAAGGAAAAGGAGCGTTACTCATGGGAGAATTTCGTATATTGGCTGGCTGGTGAGAACCTTGTTAACGTGGAAAAAGTGCTTGAATTTCCAATACTTTACACACTTAACATGGCATCAATGAAAAAACTATACGAGAATTAAAACGCTGTTGTTGGTGCGTCTGGTAGGCTGTAAGGGTCATCAATCCAGTTGAACTTGATATTAACTTTAGGAGAGTTTAAAATCTTAGCCATCTCAAGTAATGGATATTCTTTTAACTGCCATTCGATAAACTCTTTCACAACATCAGCGAGAATGGTCTTAACGTCTTGCCTGGATAACCACTTGTCCGTGATTGAATAAGGTGGAATCCCACGGCTTGTTCCTTCATCAAGAAAGAAATAATAGTACAATGCGTTGATCGTAATGTCAATAACGTTAAGGCTAGGGCTGGAAACTGCTGAAATCCTAATAGAATCGTACAGCGCCCAT
>Ga0208695_1001843_pt1 | contig 16664 bp, 23 predicted proteins | sample AD_UKC111_MetaG_FD_184449 | JGI IMG/M metagenome (GOLD analysis project Ga0208695, IMG submission 184449) | Active sludge microbial communities of municipal wastewater-treating anaerobic digesters from Hong Kong - AD_UKC111_MetaG (SPAdes)... | ecosystem: Engineered > Bioreactor > Anaerobic >... | reverse complement strand
TCGAGCTTGACGTTATCTTGTAGTTCAACGAAGGAGATGGCAGCCATAGATAAAGAGCACACCCAATCGGTATCTCCGTCAACTCTTATCATCTATTATGATGCAGAGATTGGAAAAGAACCACTTGTAATAAGCAAATTTTAAATCGACAATTTTCGGTAAAGTTAAATCGACATATGATATTCGAGACTCTTCGTTAATAATATTGATTGTTTCAGTATACCGCTCATCTTTGGTTGGGGGTACCCCCAACCAAAGATGAGTCTTGTCCGTTTTCAAAAATAGATTTTCGATTCCCCATCCGATAGCTTTGTCCCGCGAGTTTTATTACCTCGCAGTGATATAGCAACCGGTCGAGTATAGCGGAAGCGAGTACTTCGTCATCAAGTGTTTTTGCCCACTCTGTGGGTGCCTTGTTGGTAGTGATTATCAGCGAGGCTTTCTCGTGAAGGGTATTGATCAGGTTGAAAAATCCCGCGGCATCTTCTTTTTTCACCGGGAAGAGCATTATGTCGTCGATGGCTACCAAGTCGGCCTTGAGCAGACGGTTGTAGGCACTCATGGCCGAAGGCATCAGGCTTTTCATCTTGATGGTGTTTATAACATCCTCCATCGTAACCATATAGGCCTTGTATCCTTGTCCTACGGCCTCATATACCAGTCCTGCGGCGATGAAGGTCTTGCCTGTTCCCGATGGTCCCATCAGTATCAGGTTGTAATTCTGCTCGAGCCATCCCAGACGGCGCAGATCGCGTAGTCTGGGAGCAGTTATACCTTGCGAGTAGTTGTGGTCAAAAAGGTCGAGGTTATGCCTTGCCGGCAGAGCCGCCGCTTTCAGGCGTCGCTGCAAGTCCTTGCTGTCCCTCTCCTGCACCTCACGGGCCAGCAGGTCATGAAGGAACTCCACATGGGTCTTTCCCTGTTCCTGTGCCAGGTGGACTTCGGATTCCAGCAGACGTGGAAGGGTATATAGCCGCAGGCGTGAGCACAGGCTTTTTATTTGTTCGTTGATTCTCATAAGAAGAGTGTATTAAAGGTTGATAGATCTGTTTTCTCAGGGATCATGTCGGATGTGTCCACCTGGGGTAAAGGTTCCGTTTCCATACGCACCTCAATAAGAACCTCCCCTTTATGGACTCTGAGGCACTCGGCTACCTCCATCAGGTGGCATCCGTTAAAGACGCCAGCCTCAAGGCATTGCGTAAAGGATTGGGTAAGTGTGGCATTGGAGTATGCCCCATGTCGACGGGCTATGAACTGGAGGTTGTCGCGATAGTTGCGGGCCTTATGCACGCGCAGCTGTGAGAGGTATTCGTCAACCACAGTGCTCCGGGGAAGTTCCTTACGCACAGAAGCTTCATAGTCGTTCAGTGAGGCTTCCCGGTCACGTCGGTGCGAGGTGTTGCTGATCAGGCATCCCTTGTCACCGCTTATCTTATGACTGGCAAGGATTTTGCCCGTATCATGGCTATAGATGTGCAGTTGCCCTTCTTTTTCTTCCAGATAGACCAGCGTCTGATAGCCGCGGTAAGTTCCCGTGGGAACGGTGTAGTAGTTGCCCCGGTAGTTTATCACGTTGTCCTTGCGCACATGGTGTGGCACGAGTTTTTCACAAGGAACTGTGGGGACTCCCTGATAAGGCAGGAGATATGTTTTCTCCATCTCGAACTCCTCTTGGGGAATACGACGTATGCCGTGATGCTCTGTGCCGTTACCGGTGCGTTCCAACCAGCCTAAGGCATCCTTGTTGAGCCGGTCTATATCGATAAACTCGCGCCCGCGAAGGAAGTTGTACTTCACATATTTGACCACGTTCTCTATCTTACCCTTGCTTTGAGGATCGGACTTACGGCAGAACACGGGCTCGAAACCATGTTCCCGGAACAAGGCGCGAAAGCCGGAGGTAAGTATCAGGTCGCCAAGGTTTTCCTTAACCAGAAATACCTTGTCCTGATCATAAATGATTTTCCGGGGTATGCCTCCGAAGTAATCAAAGGCCAGTTCATGGGCATAGACAGCAAGGGCGGCGGTAAACGGTGTCCGGCTGAAATACACGAACTTGTACCTGCTCCGGCTCAGAGACATCGCCAAGAAATAGACTTTTAAGGAATGACCCTGAGGGCTTCGCATCCACCGTTCGCCAAAGTCACATTGGGCGTATTCTCCATAAGGAGTATCAGGCTGCTTCTCATAGGGACGGTAACTCTTTTCCACCTCTTTGGGCAGATTATGTGTCAAACGAATTCGGTTGATGAAGTTGAAAACCGTTTTGGGAGTAACTGACGGAAGATCCACAAAGTTCTCCTTTAACCTGTCATGCATCTGAGGTGCGGACAGAAAAGGCCATTTAGCAAGCTCCTCCACGACATAAGGCTCGTAAGCGTCAAGCTTATGACCGTAATGCCGGTCATAGCTCTGGCTAGAGAGGAACTCTTCTGCTGTCATCGACAGATACTTGGCAACCGTCTGACGGTGAAGACCTAAAGAAAAACCTATCTGACTTTTGTTTAGGCCGGATGAAAATAATTCATTTACTTTGTTCCACATTAGATACTTCTTTAATTGGGAAGTCTCGGTCATAGCATTGTAATTAATAGTTGGAGCTACAAAATTACAATGCTATTTTTTATAAGCATGTCGATTTTACTTTTCCGATTTTTGACGAGACAAAGTTACCGATTACACCACTTATGGAGGCGGCAAAGAACTATAAGGCAGAAGTTGTTTACGACTACAAGAACTTCCATGCCATAGCTATCCGTATTTCCCAAAAGAAATCTCTTAAACAGGCCAAAGCCTTTTTTGAGAAGGCTAAAGGTGTACTTCAAGTAAATGAGGATCACATCATTCAATTAGACTAAAAGAATAACGCGATATGAATTCAAAAGAATCAGCATTACTAGCGCAAATGCAAGACTTAGGTTATAGTCAAGGCATGATAGCCACGGCCTTTCAGATAGTAAGCCAATCATCTGAAGCCGTAGAGGATGCTTTGTTGTATCTGTATGAGAATCAGCCATCAGAAAAGGCTTTTGTGGAATACCTTGCCGACATGTGTGAGGGCTAAATATAAGGATATGAAGGAATACAAGATATGGATTGGAGGCTCGTGTGACTATGGGCACAAAGAGCGTGCAGGAGCGGCGGCCTGCATTATTGAGCATGAAGGACAGACACTTCGCAAGGATGTGGTGTCGGATTTGCACACCACAGAGTTTCGAATGATGCTCAGTCTGATGGTGAAGACCATGGCCGAACTTTCTGAAGATGCGGAGTTAGTCTTTCTGACCAATGCTGCCTATATCCAAAACTTCGATACGCCACCCACGAGTAAGTCGGCCAACCCCGACCTCATTCTTCAGTGTATCGAAGAAAAGAAAAGGCATCGTTCCGTTAGTGTAAAGATTGTGCCCTATCACAAGAATCCGCTCCTCATCGAAACGCACGACCTTTCTACCGAAGCAATGAAGGAACTTAGAAAAGCATTTCATGAACAGCAAAAAGCAGGGAGCACAAAATGAAAAGAAGTAAGGTAATTGACAAAGATCCCTCCTTGTTCCCCGAGTGGGATGAGGATCTGGATAAAAAAGCAGCACCTGCTCTTGAGACGTTGCAGCCAGAAGTCTATAATCATAAGGCATTATTCGAACGTCTGGCACAATCTGCCTTTCGCAGCAAGTTCAAGCTTTCGGCTAAGGATAAAGCCTATATACAAGAGAAAGGCATAGCCACCATTCGTAGTCATGCCGCTGATTTTGTTGCTAAACGCCTCGCTCCCGCTGTCATTCCCAACGATGGCAAGCAAACGCCTATGCGTGGCCATCCAGTCTTTCTTGCTCAACATGCTACTGGTTGTTGTTGCCGAGGATGTTTTGCTAAGTGGCATCACATACCGGCAGGCAGAGTGCTTACCACCGAAGAACAAGAATATGCGGTAAGTGTGCTGATGGCATGGATAAAGTCAAAGTTATAGGCGTTTTAATCCTACTATCAACGTAAAAGATCTTTTATTGCTTATTTGCTGATAAGTATAACGATAGTAGTTCTTGGTTTGCCTCACCATTCACCTTGCTTTCACGTTCCTCTTCAAACACTTCAAGCGATGGGCTGCATTCACCACACACATCTACCCCTATTACGTTCTCTGTACGCAAAATCACAGAAAGGATCTTTTCAAGTTCTGAAAGTGACATACTGCCTTGATCCCAATTTGTCACAGCAGCTTGCGTATTGAGCACATCTTTATCTACAGAGATATAAACTGGTTCTTGAAGATGTGCCATCGAGAAATTCCGCCATGATTCGTCATGAGAAAGTTGATTTTCACTATAAAATTGCACACGCTCACGATACTCTTCTGGTACTTGTTGGATCAACTTATCCGCTGCACCAATAATTACCACTTTGCGCAACCACGGATGGGTGTCTATCACTGATTTCACCCAACAACCGCACGACATCAGTCCTTCAAACAACGATGGCTGCATATCGGGATGATGATCGAAGACAATGAGTGAGAATGGCTCTTCAATCTTGTCCGTCCAAAGTTTACTTAGATAATGATAATTGCCAGAATCTATGAAATGGATACCATGAGCAGATAATGGTTTTATACGTCTCACCAGTTCACTTTGGGTATCAGCATCAAGATAACAATCTGCACCTTGAAGGTCGGTACAATCCACCCATGAGAAGCCCTGATTCTTGACGAAACGCTCCTGCTCATACACATGAGTGAAATTCATGATGACAATAGACGGCTTCATAGCTATTCGTTTTTATCAGCCTGCAATGTCCACCCACAATCGTTGTGATACACCATCAGCTTACTCATGCCTCCATCAATGGTAATGCACTGGCCATTGATGAACGAATTTCGTTCGTCGCAGAGGAACTCTACGGCACGCACAATATCCATGGGTTCGCCCACGCGGCCTGACGGATGTTGACTCTCGTCACCTTTGCTATATTCAGGCAGATAGCTCTCATCGCGATACTTGCCTGTATCAATCCAACCAGGAGCAATGGCATTCACGCGAGCCACACCCGTGAGGCTTACAGCCATAGCGTGCGTTAAAGCCGTAATGCCACCTTTAGCAGCCGAATAACTTTCTGTGTTGGGTTGAGACTGAAAGGCTCTTGTAGAAGAGAGATTCACAATAGAACCTACACCGCAGAAGTGGTCTTTGAAGAGCTTGCTCAGCATAAACGGAGCCACTACGCCCACTTGCTGGATATAAAGGAAATCCTCATATTCGCATCCATCCAAGATGCCACCATGCATGAGGCAGGCATTGTTTATCAAGCAATGAATGCCGTCGGGGTTCTCTAGAAGTACCTTAGATGCAAAGTCTATCAGCGTTTGCTTGTCGGCTATGTCGCCAACAAAACCGTGCACATCCCATCCTTTACCACGAAGATCGTAGTTTTCGCATCGTTGTCGATAAAGTACACCTTGTCGCCCTTTGATGCAAAATACTCCACCATGCAACGGCCTATACCTTTGGCACCGCCGGTGATTACTATCACTCTTTCCATTTCGTTATTAGTCTCTAAAAGGTTAAATCAGAAAAATCATCAAATAGTGCAACTATTTCCTTGTCTGTGTCTATCGGTTTCTTTCCTTCTTTGAGATAATTCGGAATATCTAATAAAATCATATCTGACAGAGTTCGCATATACTGCTGTTCATTGATTGATAATAGATGTGAATTATATTCTTCACAAAAGGAATAACTCAATCACTGCTGTCCCGTTAAGATTCCCAAAGCGATAATTGTTTATCATTGGACTGCATTGTTAGGTTAGTATTATAGCTAAATAAGTCACGAATAGATTCTTTCTCGAATAGAGTTAGACCTATTGTCTGAGAAAAGATGTAAAGATTTTCTTTTATATTGAGGCGTTTTTTAGCAATAGCAAGTAACAGGTAAGTACATATGGCAATCCATATTTGGCAGTATACTGCGTTACTTGTTGTTCCATAGAAAGCCTTAATGTGAAGGTGTTGTTTGATCCATTTAAAGAACAGCTCCACTTTCCATCTTTCCCGATACAACTCTGCGATTGTCAAAGCGGACAATTCAAAGTTATTGGTCAGAAAGTGATAAACATTGTTGGTTGCATAGTCTTCATAGACTACTAATCTGATATTATCAGGATATAGCTTGGAAGACTTTACGCCGGTTAGCCTGATAGATTGATCACTTATTAGACCTGCATCTTTGTCCACTTCAAAGTTATCTTCAACTTGATAAGCCATGTTGTCTTTAGCTCGGGTTACAAAGAAGGCTCTTTTTACATGGATAAGGTTGAATAATCTGTAAAAGTCAACATAGCCTTTATCCATCAAATAAAAGGCGGCAGGTTCTATCAGTAATGAATCCAGGGCGTTTACATCATGAACAGAACCATCTGTTAGATGAAGAAATACTGGGATTGACCCTCTAAGGTCAAGTAATGTATGCATCTTAACAGCTCCTTTCTGATGATGAAATTTAGCCCATGGAAACAGACTTAAGCACAGGTTTATGGTACTGCTATCAAAAGCGTAAACCATGTTGTCTATATCTAGTCTGAAGTCGTTGTCTCTGAAATACAAGGAACGCGCCTTCTTGATAAGGATTTGAGCAAAGTCGGCATAAATACGCCAGTCTCTGTTTTCGTTAGCTTTTGCTAATGTATTTCTAGCTGCTGGAGTCTTCATTCCCGAATGATAAAGCTTAGAGGAAAAAGCGATAAGGCATGATTCGATGTCACGAAGACTTTCCCTTCCGGTAAGTTGAGCAAAGCTCATCACATTGAAGTGTTCACGGCAAGTGAAGTTTCTGACTCGATAATCTCCTTGATACCTGTCAATACATTTCTTTAGTTCGTATTCTGGTATAAATGACATAAGTTGTGCAAATACTGTTTTTCCTGTATTCATGGTTTGCGAATGGATTAATTCCCAACCGCAAAGCTATAATTTCAAATCGAAAAAAAACAAAAACCTCTGTAGGTACGATTAATAAAAGGATACAGAGATATCAGTCTGCCTTTAACGGGACAGCAGTGTAACTCAATATATAATTGCAGAAGTCGTCACAAGTTTCTGATGTCCTATTAAGAATAAACTCTCCAATAAACTGGTCTGCAAAATAGACTACTTGAGTACAATCAAGAAGTTTTGAAAGTTTACCTACTTGAGCTCTATATTCATAGAGATCATCCATATACGAATCAGGAAGTTCTTCATGAAAATGGCTTATAAATCCTCCCCATCTGAATGAAGAAATCACCGAAATTTCAACAAGTTCTGGATGAACGTAAAGCCATTTGATGTCTTTATCCTTAAAACCCGATATTGTATAATAAGCACCCTTTGACAAACTACCCATGATGCTTTTCAACAATTCTGAAGAGTCTAAATCAATTTGGATATTATTTGGATTTGCAGTTGCTCGAGCCAAGTATGAACATTCGGGAAATTCAATCATTAGATTTTCTTGACTATTATCAAAATCATAATGAGCAATTTCCTTGTAATAAGGACTAGTCGAATAATCTGGATTATAATAGATTATCTGAATATTAGCCTTAAACAACCTTGCGATTTGTTCAATCAAGACTTTGGGCCGTGAAGGGCATAACTTAGGATGACAACCTATGGAAACAACATCTACTCCCATAAATCTACCTTTTTTCGTTACGCTCCAAGTACTCTCTCATGGCCACATTCACGATTTCTCTGAGCGACATATTCTTGTCGATGGCCAAATACTTCATACGAGTGTGGATGCTCTTGTCGATAACGAAGTTGCAGTGAACCGCCTTTTCCTTTGCAGACTTTTCAGATGCAGCGTCAGTTACCTTCTTCTCCTCCTTCTTTGTGGTAGAAGTGGGTGAAAGGAGGCCGTTCAAGCCTCCCTTTAATCCTTCTTTCAATAAATCACTTTTGCCCATAATGCTTTATTTTAATTTGAGAACCTCTTGTGCCAGCGACATGTAATCCTGAGCACCATTGCTGTTCTTGTTATACTGATAGATGTTTTTGCCGTTGACTGGAGCTTCGGCTAAAGCCACGTTGTCACGGATGATGGTTTTGAAAACTTTGTCGCAGAAAGCATCTTTGATGAGTTCTGTAACGCCTTTGTTCAAGGTCTTACGGCCATCGTATTGGGTGATGACAATGCCACCAATTTTCAAGTTGGGGTTGAGACGTTCCTGTACGACCTCAATGACATTCATAATCTTCGCCATTCCACGCATTGCCAAGAATTGAGCTTGAACTGGAATGATGAGGAAGTCGGCAGCTGTCAACGCATTCAAAGTCAACAAGCCAAGTGAAGGAGGACAATCAATCAAGATGTAATCAAATTTCTCAGCCTCCGGAAGTTTTGCAATCAAACCTCGCAATATCATTTCTCGTCCAGGTTCATTGATGAGCTCTGACTCAGCAGCAGACAAATCCAAGCAAGAAGGCACCAACGTAATACCACTCTCTGTCTTTATAAGAGGGAGACCATATTCGCCCTTCATGGCACCATATACAGTCTGTTCTTCTTCGATGGAATACCCGAATGACTCAGTGAGGTTCGCTTGACCATCAAGGTCGATCACCATCACACGTTTTTTCTTCTGCTGGAGTGCAGCAGCAAGATTGATAGAGGTCGTGGTCTTACCTACACCTCCTTTATGATTTAGTATAGCTATAATCTTTGCCATATTTCGTTATTTCTCTATTCGCATACAAAGGTACGCATTTTTATTAGTATTTACTACATGTAGTACTGATTATTTTCGCTACATTACTATAATTAGTATCAACTATTCTTAGTAAAGCGAGAAAAAGACTCAAATATCTGAAACAGAAGCATTAATACTCGCTTTTTATACTAGTAAATATTAGTTACTTGCTTGTTAAATGCCCTTGCTTTCTTGGTCGTGTAATACGTTCCACCTTCTGCTTTTCCGCTGAAAAAGGTTATGACGTGGTCTGCATTTTCAAGCATAAAATCATTCCTTCTAAGCATACAACCATTGAAATAATACTCGCTCAGGATGATAATGCGGTCAGCCTGATTAAGAAGTTTATTGTACTTGTTTTGCAAGACGATGTTCCAACGTTCACACTGACCTCGATAGGGTACCACGGCGATTAGCCGTATTTGGGGAAGTTCCTTTTTGAGGTTTATAACGGCTTCGGCTGCAAACATATCAAAGCCAATGGCCATGCCGCACAAGAAATCACGGCAACCTCTTTGATAATGTTCACGGATGGCTTTACTTAGCTTTACTTCAACTTCACGCTGCTTTCCGAAGGGCACGAATCGATGTCCTGTAAAAGCCACTGCCCATTCTGAATTGATAAAGATTTTCTTCATTGCTATTGTTTATATTTATAACTTGTTCTACCTAAGAAGAAGCCTCCCATAACATTGGCTCCAAATGTTTCAAGCTGATTGGCAAATAGTGCATAGCTTGTACCTGTTGTTACAACATCGTCCATCACAAGAACATTCTTTCCGTTGAAATAGTCGGTGTCGAAGTCAATAACTTGCGCTCTGCTTACACTCTTATCATGGCGGTGTTCATGGATGGCAAGGCGGTCACTCAGCACTCTCACATGAGAGAAGCCGTTGGCGATGCCGGTCAATTCGCTTACTCGCTCGCAAAAACGTGCATATCTACTTTGGTTTTGCTCCTGGGTACTTGCAGGAACGCAAACCAATACCATATTAGGCACTTGGTCACCAAACTCCACTTGTAGGTGCTCGGCTGTCATTTGTGCCACTCTCTCATAAGCATCATCACGTGAATCCTTGAACGCCCAGATTAGATTTCTGGCTGCCACCGCATCCTCGCCTACGTTTTTGATACGGACGGGGAAATACTTCAAGAAGTGAACCATCTTCTTACTTAATTGTCTTTTCAGACTTTCGTCAATTACTTTTGCCATAGCTTCAAACTTTTTACTTCCCTTATTTCGGATAGCCTTTTCAGCTTGTCCAAGGGATATTTTCTGCCGACAAAAGGTGGTGGCGCAATAAAGCAAATCGGTAGCTCAAAATACGCTCCGCCATAGGTGGAGGAAGATTTTAAGCTAAATAGGACGCAGGCCCATGGCCGATTTGCTGTTTGGTCAAGCCACCAAATACCTTTGCAGAACATATCCGCAGCGGCAAGGTGACAGGGTCGAAGAATAGCTATAAGATGTAACTTACAAAAGAGAGAAAGGGCGGGCGTGAAGCAGTCGGAACAGCCAGTCAAACTTCTCGACGAACGGACTCACGGTTGAAATGCCAAGTATTAGTGCAGTCTTTAGACCGCACGTCCTTGGCGATGAAGACCGTGAGTTGGTTCGTGTTTGACCTTTGGCAAGGATCCACGTATGCTTTTTGAGGGACTTGTTCCCCCTAAATGCAGTAGTGGTTCTTTGGCAAACTGTTCGTGACGCTTCGCGAGGTGTGGGATGTTTAGTCTAAATAAGGTTGATAGAACGATATAATAGGGCCGATATAACCCACCGAAGCCGGATGAACATCAAGGAATAGACTTGCGTTTACACAAGTTGATTCCGTTCATCCATGCCTCAAGATGCCATAACAGACGGAAAAGAAGGTTTCCTTCCTTGTAGTCCGTTATGCCTTCTTGAGGTACGAGGTGAGTTCCTATAAAAGAAAGCTGATAAATTAGAAAAGGTTGATGGGGAGGCTAAAAAGAAGGAGTGCATTTATACACTCTGTCTTTGCCTACCCACTGCCATCTTGCTTTGCCCGCATAAGCGCAGCCTATGCCTGCAATGCTAAATGGCTATTACAAGTGGAGATGCGTGTTTACAAAAGGAGATGCAGCGACACAACAAAAGCGACCCTAAGGCCGCTCTTTTTGAAGTGGGATGAACTACTTCTGTGAAGGAGTGTCTTCTTTCTCAACCGCTGGGTAGAACTTGGTGGCTACCATCACGATGCGGTTGTGCTTCACACCGTCTTTATCGGTCCATTCTTCCGGCTTGCAATAGCCTTCAACGGTGAGCAACGTGCCTTTGGTCAGCTGGCTGAACGCTTCAGCGTTTTCATTCTTGCGCCATGCCTCAAAGTTCATGAAGGCCGATACACGAGTGGTTTCTTCTCCATTCTTCTCTTGGCGGCTGATGGCCAGTGAGAAACGTGCAACTGATGATGTTGCGAACTGACGGATTTCTGCGTTATTACCTACGAATCCTGATACTGCGAAGTTGTTCTCGATCTTTTTCATTTTGAATTGATTTTTGAAGTGAAACTTAACTTTTACATGCAATCAAAAGCAGGGCTGTACCTATGTGGATAAGCCATGAATGTTCGTGCAAACGAGAGCAGAGTCGAACTTGTTCGAACTCTGCCGAGTGCAGCCGAACATGAGCGAAGATAAAATAGAACTGAATACTCTTTTCTGCTTGTCGGAAAAGGAAGATTCTGGACTATTTTATTGGCAAGAGTGCCAACGACCACACAAGATGCCAAAGCATCGCTGCAGCACGCTACCTTTGCATTGGAAAAACAAGTGGCTTCAGGAATAGACAATTCAGAGAAAGAGCGAGGCAAACGACTTCGTTCTGGAGTCTTGTCGATAACTGCATTCCTGTCATCAACATCATGATGTACCTTATCACCATCAGCCGTTAATCATAAGAGGATATAGGGAGAAACCACAACTCATGCTCAGGCCTCATACGAGGCTATGCGCTTTTGGAAACGCTTTCAGCCAGCACAAGGCTTCTTGATCATTGAAGTGCAAGCGGAAAAATGGCATGGAGGTGTTGCACCTCCGTAAACTTCGGTAGTAACGCCAGCGTTAGAACAAGTTGGGAATGAAGCTGATGCCAAACAGACATACACCCATGAAGAGCGGTTTCGGTCGCATAGAAATTGAGAAGCTGCATAGACTATAAAAGGAATCTGGCTTGGATAAATGGCGAAGCTATAAAGGGGAAACAGGCATAGGGACGTAGGAACTATGCCCGATTTTAGAAATGGGGTTGCCTATGAAAAGAGAGAAAGGACCTGTCCTGCAAGATGCCTTCCTCTCTTTTGTTAGGCGTATCAATCATAAATCAGCACATCATCCCGGCTCTCTACGATTTCTTTGCCATTGTTCAATCTCACCACCAGGTCTTTGCCATAGTCGCCCACGATGTAGCCTTCCGTATACCCACGATAAGGAATGAGCAAAGTACAACAGCAACCGACCACATCGGTTATTTCTTCTATCTCGTATAACATATTGGTTACTTTTAGGGTTATTGCTCTTTTGAATAAATCACGATGCAAGGCTCAACCTCGGCTGCCTGACCGAAGAGTGGATAATAGGAAAACTCAGGTTGAGCTTCGCCGTCCACCTCGATGGGTGAAACCACTTGCACTTGCCACTGGTTGACGAAGTCATCTACCATCTTGATTTCTTCATCGGTCAGCCCACTTGGATCATCATTGATGAGATAAGGCAGGCTCCACGTAGGGATGTTCTCTGTACTTTCAAACTTTTGCATATCTGAGGTTTTTGATAGTTAGTAACGAATGTCCCATTCACCTTGTGAAAAGATGCGGAAACTTACATACTCATTGCAGAGCTCGTGGGTAAGCACACGGATGTAGATGCCCTGCTTGTCTTCAAGGCTTTCAATCATTTCATTGATGAGTGCCTCGGGGAAGTCCCATTTTGAATAGAACTCGCCATCTACATAGTCTTCGCTGCGCTCCAAATAGCAGTCGAAGAACTTATCATCCAAAAACTTCTCTACCTTTTCAAGGTCGTTTTCATTCTCTGTGCTGCAGAAGAAGAGGTTTGTTGCGTAATTAGCCATAGTAAAACTGATTATATTAGTTCAACGATTTCATCTACCTTGCCAAATAAGATGGCTCTTAGTGAGGTCTTATCAATGGCATAATACTCGTGGATTTGCCCGAACTGCTTCACCCAATAAAGATGAACCGCATCGGTAAAGTCAAATTCCCAGCCCATCACTGGTACGCCACGACGGAAGTAGCTATTGCGGTTGATAGCCTCTGTGAGCCAATTTTTATCGGCTCTACTCAACTTCTCACCGTTGTTCAGCTGCTCCCGAAGTTGGTAAGCTTTGCAGCTCTTGAGGGTTGCCAATGCTGGTACGTCCCACTTTACGAATTTTGTTGCGATGCCCATAAACTCAAACTTTTTATTTCCCTTAATTCGCTTCAGCTACTTTCGGGATTAATTAAAATTTTGTTGCCTCAAAAGGTCTTGTGGAGCATCGTGCAAGGTTCTCAGGTCAAATACTACCCAAAGGGTGGAGATTTTATCAGAGACCGTAGGCTTGACCTTGCGACGATGCAGACACAAGAAGTACCTTTGCAACCAAATTGCTATCAAATCCCAGAAAGACGATGAAAAGAGAATAACGAGAGACTATTCTACTAAAAATGTAGCCGTTTATAAACAATAAGTATATCTGTAAGCGAAAAAATAAACTTTTTTATTCGTTTGTTTCAATTATTATTTGTACCTTTGCAGTTGAAAAATATATTAATTTAATAAACTATGAGTATATCTTCGGGAACAAAAATAAACCAACTATTAGCAAATACCAATCCATCGGGTTTGCTTTTTTCGGGATGGCTAAAGTCTCAAGGGTATTCCGAACAGCTGCAAAAGCGCTATCGTGACTCTAAATGGCTTAGCTCCTTGACCAGAGGTGTTATGTTTAGAACTGGTAGCAAATTATCTGCTTATTCTGCTTTGGCATCTTGTAATGCACAAACTGGTACAGAACTAAGAATAGCAGCTCATTCTGCACTTGAATTTGCAGGATTTAATCACTATGTGCCGATGGGTAAGCCTATATTGACAGTAGCACTAGCAAATCTAGGTAAACGTCCTGCATGGATGATTGACGACATGTTTGACATGACATTTAGAACGTTTAATACAGATGCCTTTGGTATGATGGAAGTTGTAACTAAAGATACTGATAGTGGAAAATTAATTATATCATCTCCAGAATTTGCATTTTTAGAATGCCTATTACTCGCTCCTAAATACTATGGTTATGCTGATTTGTATTATATAATGGAACAACTAACGACTCTGAGAAGCGACATTGTTCAGCGCCTATTGGAAACCACCAAGAACTATCGTGTGAAACGCGTTTTTCTTTATATGGCAGAAAAAGCATGCCACTATTGGTATGATGAACTAAATCTTGAGAATATCGATTTAGGTCATTCCAAAATTCAACTGTCTTCTGATGGATTATATAATTCAAAGTATAAAATGACAATTCCAAAATCATTAAGTCTTTATGAAGGATAAATACAAAAAACAGGTAGCGCTATTGATTCGAATCATGCCATCTGTCTATAAGATAAAAGAATTTGCCGTCCATGGCGGTACAGCCATCAATCTATTTCACAAGAATATGCCACGCTATTCTGTTGATATAGACATTACTTATACACCTATTGAAAGTCGTAATGTGAGTCTTATGTCCATAAATGCCAAACTTCAGGAAGTAAAACAAAGTATAGAGAGGAGTATTCCTGGCATTAAAGTCATCCATAAACCAGATGTATGGAAACTGCTTTGTACACATGGAGAAGCTATGGTAAAAATTGAAGTAAATGGCACTAAAAGAGGTTTAATTGGTGATACAATTGACATGCCACTATGCGAAAAAGCAAGAGAAGAATTTGCCATGGGATGTAAGGCACGCACAGTTTCTTTCAGTCAATTGTATGGAGGGAAGATTACAGCAGCTCTAAGCCGTCAGCATCCACGCGATCTTTTTGACTGCAAATATATGAATATCGATTCATTCAGCGAAGTTAAGGATGGATTCATGTTATGCCTTCTTGGTAGTGACAAACCAATTATAGAGTCATTGCAGCCAAACAATATAGATCAGACTGACGCATTAGAAAAACAATTTGAAGGGATGTCTGACATACCATTTGACTATGCTGATTATTTATCTGCAAGAGAGAATTTACTTAAACTCGTTAATGCCGGTTTAAGTGACACTGATAAAGAGTTTCTCATATCCTTTGAAATGGGTGAACCTGAATGGAGTAAATGTAGTGGAGGTGATTTATCTAATTATCCTTCGGTTCAATGGAAGTTGCTTAATATTGAGAAACTAAAAAAGAGTAATATCAAGAAATTTAATCAAGGGGTAGATAAATTGAAAGCATATTTCAAAATGTAATCATTTTAAATGGCATAGGAATCTAGGAATGACAAACCCCGATAACCCCAAGGCCAAAAACCAGAAATATAAAAAGAAGCTATAAAGCCGCAAAATCATGGCAAACGTATTTGCACTCACATATCCTGAAGCCAAGAGTGTCGTCATCTCAGGCGACATTCATGGCGACTTCAATGAGTTAGTGTTCAAACTCTGCATCCAGTATCAGATGAAGGACACTTTGCTCGTTGTGGCAGGTGACTGTGGCTTTGGCTTTGAAAAGAAAGAGTATTACGAGCAGATGCTCAGACGAAATGCCAAACGCTTGAACGAAGCCAATAACTGGATTTTGTTCATCCGGGGCAACCACGACAACCCTGCTTACTTCGATGGCACCACCTTCAAGCACAAGCGTATGATGTGTGTACCTGACTATACCGTGTTGCAAGCCTGTGAGCACACCATCCTCTGTGTGGGTGGCGCTATTTCCATCGACCGCAAAATCCGTACGGAAGCATGGGACAAGAAGAAAGCCAAACATGGCTTTGATTCAAATTCCAACGATAGCATTCCTCGTGCTTACTATTGGCCAGACGAACCACCCATTTACGATGAAAAGAAAATGGATGCCATTCGCACTGCCTATAGCATAGATACCGTCATCACCCACACAGCTCCCTCCTATTGCGAACTGCAAACAAAAGGTGGACTCACAAGATGGGCTGCAGATGATCCTACACTCATGGACAATGTGCAAGCCGAACGAGCCACAATGGACCAGCTATTGAATCGCCTCCAAACAGACCACCATCCCGTGTCGCATTGGTATTATGGCCACTTCCACCAAAGCTGGCATTCTGCCATTGATGGCATCCTATATCGAATGCTCGACATTATGGAGTTCTGCATGGTCTATTAGAGGACGCAAGTAGGTAGATTGGTTTATTCCTTGGAGTAGATATACAATGACTAAACTAATCTTGCTTTTGCTTGGAAAACTCAACGAATCCGAGTATATTTGCAAAACCGATGTGAAGCTTTACCACGTAGAAGCGAGTGAAGGGAGTGTTAACAAATGTAAATTGACAACTTTGAGAAATTCACATTTTCTTTTGATTGCCCGAAGATATGGATTTGATTTGCTTTTGTTTGAAAAAGAAACGGTACGTGCTGATAATCAACGGATTGTGAAATTTTCTATTGTTTATAAGAAATAGGAGACCAAAAACAAACAAAGGAGGTGATATTTGCTGATTTTAGGCTTTTTCTTGTCCCCAGTTTGTCCCTTGCTATTTTTCTTTTCAATGCAAGTAGCTGATATTCAATATGTTTTAATTTTCATTTGACCCTCTGTGTGGAAAAATAAGATACTGCATCGGAAAATAAATACACCGAACCACCCTCTACGCGCCCCGTATAAAACCTCCTAACTCTCACATAATCAACGATAAAATGTTGAAAACTTTTCCGGATTAGTTTGGGCTAA
>Ga0208695_1001842_pt1 | contig 16666 bp, 10 predicted proteins | sample AD_UKC111_MetaG_FD_184449 | JGI IMG/M metagenome (GOLD analysis project Ga0208695, IMG submission 184449) | Active sludge microbial communities of municipal wastewater-treating anaerobic digesters from Hong Kong - AD_UKC111_MetaG (SPAdes)... | ecosystem: Engineered > Bioreactor > Anaerobic >... | reverse complement strand
ATCAAGCAAATACTAATAAAAGATGATAGTAGCATTCAAAAAAAGGATAAGTAGCTAATGAGCAATTTCATCACCAATACTGGCAATGCCTCTCTCAGAACCAGGCTTTCAGTTCTTATTAAGGAAAGTCAGGAACTGAAATTTTTAGTAGGTTTCTTTTATTTCTCCGGAATCAGTGAGTTGATAGAGAGTTTGAAAGCAAACTCAGATCTATCTTTAAAAATTCTGGTAGGGCTAAATGTGGATGCGCAAAACTACGGCTTGGTTGAATATGCTGAAAAAGCAGGTAAGAAAAGAGTTGAGCGCATAGAGGACTACCATACCTCGGTTCTAAAAGCCCTTAATAACGACATCTTTGACAACGAGATGTTCTACGAGCAAGCTGTTTATATACTGGATCAAATCATCAGTAATAGAATAATTATCCGCAAAACATCCAAACCTAACCATGCCAAGCTCTATCTTTTCAAACTTAAAGAATATCAAGTAATTCGTTCTAACCTATTCATCACAGGAAGTAGCAATCTCAGTAAGGCAGGATTAAATGACCGGGAAGAGTTTAATGTAGAAATATCGGATTATGGCTTTGAAGAAGCAGAGAAATACTTTGATGAGCTTTGGAACTCAGCTATACCGATTACGGACAATGAAGACGAGAAAAACAGGCTTATCTACAACATCCGAGAGAGAACGCTACTGAAATCCATTCATCCCTTCGATGCTTATATGTTTGTAGTTAAAACCTGGCTAGATAGTTTCTACAAATACGAATCAGACCGTTACATCTCGCTACTCCTGAAGAAAAAGGGATACACGCCCTATAAATATCAAGTAGATGCAGTAACCCAGGCACTGTCTATCATAGAAGAGAATGGTGGAGTAATCTTGGCTGATGTGGTTGGTTTAGGTAAGTCAATTATCGCCTCCCTGATAGCCCGTAAATTAGAAAAAAGGGGTATCATCATCTGTCCTCCTGGATTGATTGGAGACGATAGTGCTAATTCCGGCTGGAAGAAATATAAAGAGGACTTTGAATTGTATGATTGGGAAGTCCGCTCCGGAGGCGATCTGGATGGTATAATAGAGTTTATCGGTAATACCGATAACATAGAAGTGATCATAGTTGATGAAGCACACCGTTATCGCAATAGCTCTACGGAAACTTACGAAAAGCTAAAGACCATCTGTCGCGGAAGGATTGTGATTTTGCTAACTGCTACCCCGTTTAATAACTCTCCCGCAGATATTCTCTCATTGCTGAGCCTGTTTATTGTCCCCAAAAAATCAAATATCACGCTTAGCAACAACCTGGTCGATCTTTTCCGTTCCTATAACGCCTTGTCTAAAGACCTTGCCTATATCCGCAAGAACTGGCAGTCAAAAGACACTGTTAAAAAAGAGGAAGCCAGAAAGAAATACCAGGCACTGTTTGGTGAAAAAGACATCAAGATAAGCAAAGTAATTGCCAGGGCTGCCCTGCTCTCCAAACAGATCAGAGAAGTGATAGAACCTGTCACGATAAGAAGAAACCGGCTTGACCTAATAAATGATCCTGACTACCGGGATGAGGTTAATAAACTCTCCCAGATAGATAATCCTCAGGAGTGGTATTATCGGCTCACTCCTGAACAATCTACCTTTTATGATTATGTAATTGAGCGTTATTTTACTGATAATCCCGAAAGCACTGAGAGGTTTAAGGGTCCTATTTACAAGCCCTACCGCTATGAAGGCGATGAAAATAGCGAAGAAAAACTAAGTCGGCAAGAGCAGATAGACCGCTTGAGCCAGGATAACCTATATGATATTCTACGCCGGCAGATGGTTAAGCGCTTTGAGAGCTCTTTTGGGGCATTCCGTCAGAGCATTATCAACATCCGAGATTCTTACGAAAAAATAAAGGAATTCATAAAAAATGCAAATGGCAGATATGTGCTTAATCGCAAACTGATAAACAAAGTAGATAGTGACGATCCAGATTTAATAGATGAATTGTTACGCCAGTTTGCAGAAGAAAACACAGACAAGGATAGTAAGAAAAACCGGATTTACGAGGTAAACAAGTTTGCCTTCAAAGAGCAATTCTATGCCGATATTGAATCCGATATCTGCTTGTTTAATAAGATGATTGCTGAGATTGATAGCCTTGCTCTGGTGGAAAACGATCCCAAGCGTTTTGCCTTGCTGTCCAATTTGCAACAATTTATGGATATGCAACCCCAAAAAGGTGAACCTAAACCTAAAGTAGTAATTTTCTCGGAGTATGCTGATACGGTTAAATATCTGGAATCTGCTTTGCAAGAACATTTCTCAAATCGGGTTCTAGTAATTACGGGAAGTATCAGTAAACGACATCTGGAGGAAATCAACACCAATTTTGACGCTGCCTATCCCCAAGCCAAGCAGGAAAATAAATATGATGTTCTTCTGGCTACCGATAAGCTCTCCGAAGGATTCAATCTGAACCGGGCTATGATGGTTATCAATTATGACATTCCCTGGAATCCTGTGAGGGTAATCCAGCGGGTTGGGCGTATCAACAGGATTAGCAAAAAGGTGTTTGATACCCTCCACATCACCAATTTCTTCCCTTCTGAGCAGGGTGCGGACATTGTAAAAAGCAGGGAAATTGCCTCGCACAAAATGTTTATGATCCACCAAACCTTGGGAGAAGATGCCCGCATCTTTGATGCTGAAGAAGAACCCAGCCCTGCCAAACTCTTTGCCAAGGTACAGACCAATCCCTATGATCTGGAACAGGAAGGACTCTATACTAAGCTTAAAAAATTGCTGCGGCAATGGGAAAATGAATATCCCGACAGGGTAAAAGCTCTGGACGAAATGCCCATTCGCATCAAAACTGCCAAGGCCTTCAGCTCTGATTCTCTTGTCCTGTTTATCCGCAAAGGCAAACTCTTTAGCGTATGCCGGAACTTCATAGATGAAAACAAGCAGCTCATACCCTTACCAATTGAAGAAGCACTGAATATGATAGAATGCAATCCGGATACTAAGCAACTGCCTCTCAGCAAGAATTTTTGGAAGGATTACCTAATGCTGAAAGAGGAAGCAGAAAAGTTCAGTTTCAAACAATCACAGCAGAGCAACTCAGTGAAGGCATTCAACTTTCTATCCTATCTCCTGGAACAAAATGTAAAAGAACTTATCCCCTGGAGAGCGTTCCTGATAATGCTCCGGGAAGATATAGAAAACTATGGCACTCTACCTGAATACACCTTAAAAAGTATCTGCGATTGGGAAAACAGAGGCAAGCCAGATTACCAACTCATCGCCCAGGAATTAGAAAAGCTGAGCAAAACCTTAGGTAAGAACTATCTGAAGAAAGTAAAAGATAACCTGATATCCTATGAACAGCAGATAATCGTGGCAATAGAGAATAGAATATGGAACTAAATGCAAATATCGTAACCCCAGCTAATTTCTCTATAGAGAATTGGATTTCTTACTTTGAAACTTCTTCCGATGTGTTTGTGGAAAATCATTTTAGCGTTCTCAAGTATAGTGATGGTGATTTCCCGTATGTTTCCACTTTGGGCAGGCTTGAGTTTGAAGATGGCACGGTCTGTGATATTTTTGTGCTCCAGGTTAAGCACTCACTAACTGAGCGGGCATCCAGAAGAAAGCAATTTGATAAAGCGACGGACATCATCAAACGAGAAAATACTCAGGCAGGTATTTTTATATTCTATGGTGAGGACCATTCCTTCCGACTAAGCTTGGTTTATCCTGTTTATAAAGGCACCAAACGAACCTTTAGCAATTACCGGAGGCATTCTTTCTATGTAAGCGTAGATTTACCTAACAAGACCTATATATTACAGTTAAATAAGCATAAGCTAAACAGTATGGGAGGTCTGAAAGAAATCTTTTCGGTGGAAAAGGTCTCGGCTTTGTTTTACGATGAGTTTGAAAAGGAATACGCTCATCTCCAATCTGGAATCAAGCATAGATTTAATAAGGATGTAAGAAATGACCTGAAAGGCAATTTTGCTTTGCTCTTCGTGATCCGAATAATCTTTTTGGGGTTTGTTCAAAAAAAGGGTTGGTTGGGGAATAATGCAAATTTCATCCGGGATTATCTAAGTTCTTACGATCCAGCAATACACCAACAAGGAATCTACCAAGATTTGCTCGTTCCTCTCTTTTTTACAGCCCTAAATTCCCCACCATCCAGCAAAAACAAATACGGGTTCCCAAATATTCCAGAGCCATTCAAAACTCATCTTGTCCAAGCTCCATACCTCAACGGAGGATTGTTTCGCCCTCATGAGGATTACGATACAGAAGCTCTATTCATTACAGACGAAGCTATTATTAACTTTGTGAACTTTCTTTTCAGCTTCAATTTTACCCTGGAAGAAAACACTCTTTATGATGAAGAATTGGAGCTTAATCCAGAATTTCTGGGCATTATTTTTGAAAAGCTTATCAATAAAGCGCATGGTGCAATTTACACTCCTCGCTTGGAAGTAGATTTTATGTGCCGTCTTTCTTTGGTAAAATACCTACAACAAAACTGCCTGTCTTCCATCAGCCTGGAAAATCTCTATAAGCTATTTTTCCCCGAATATGGAGCTGAAAATGAACAAACTACCGGCAACTTTACAGAAGAAGAGGCAAAGGACTTGCTGGATAAGCTGGAAACGGTTACTGTCTGTGATCCCGCTATCGGTTCCGGGGCTTTTGCTGTTGGGATGCTGAATGTGATAGATGAGATTGAGTGTTCCATTTATAATCATTTTTTGCCCAACATACCCATAAGTAGCCCCTATGAGCGTAAGAAACGCATTATCTTTCAATCCCTCTATGGCGTAGAAGTTAAGCAATGGGCGGTTTGGATAACCCAACTAAGGCTGTGGATTACCCTGCTTATTGAAGCTGAGGATAGCTTCAAACATAGCGAAGAACCTCTCTTGCCTTCCTTTGATTTCAAAATTAAGCAAGGCGATTCTCTTATCCAAATGCTGGGCAACACTCTCTTCCCTGTATCTGGTGAAGGTATCATCTCGCAAGATATTAAGCGTAAAATAAACGAGCTTGTTAAGCTTAAAACCGATTACTTCTACAACAAATGCCCCCAGCAATTACATGAAATTGAGCTGAATCACAAGGCACTTTACACCAGTATTTTGGACATGAAAAAGAAAGATTTGAGCCAAAAGCTATCCAGAATGAAGTGTTTAACAGATCCAGAAGTGCAAGCGAATCTGTTTGAATCCAATATCCAATCAGAAATTGATTTTGCTTTTATGCAACATAAACGCCAGGTTGAAGAGCTGGAGTTTCAAATTCATCAAGTTGATTATGAAATCAGCCAGATAACCACAAAGAACCTACCCTTTATCTGGAGGATAGACTTTCCCGAGATATTTTTTGAAAAAGGCGGTTTTGATATAGTTATCGGCAATCCTCCCTATGTAGCTCAGGAAGAAATTGAAGACCCGCTGGGAAACATCAGGGACAATAAAAAATATAAAGAACTGCTAAGACAGATGGTAAATCAGGACTTTCCCCAAGATATACCGGAGAATGTTATCAATGGGAAGAGTGATCTTTATACCTTCTTCTATATCAGGGGATTGAGGATGCTTAATGACAATGGAATCCTTACCTTCATCTGCTCCAATTCCTGGCTGGATGTAGAATTTGGTGCTTGGCTGCAAAAGTTTCTACTGGAAAGATGTAAAATCTACTTCATTATTGATAACCTTGCTAAGCGGGTGTTCAGAGAGGCAGGGATCAATACCATAATCTCCCTTATAGGAGCCAGACAAAAAATGGTGCTGGCAGACGACCTGGTTCGCTTCGCTGCCTTCAAGCTACCTTTTGAAAACTCACTCTATACTGAAAATTTCCTTACTATTGAAGAAACAACGAGCCGGATTGACTTTGATGATCTCAGGGTCAATACTGTGACCCGACAAACATTAATACAGGAAGGATGGGAAAATAGCAAAGAGAATAAATACTATGGCAGTATGTGGGGAGGTTTTTATATACGGGCACCCCATATTATTCTAGATATATTTGATAAATGTAAATTAAAACTGTGCAGTTTGAGTAAGCTTGCAACGATAAAGGGTTACATTCACGACAACTCAATTGGCAACCAATATCCTAAACAGCGTTTTATAAAATCAGTTAAGGACATTTCATTACTTGGCATTGATAACGATTCTAATGGGGTTCGAGATCAAGGAATCAAGAGTTCGAAGAGTAATGACATAGTTTCACCAATTCTTTTTCCTAGAACTCTAGGTTCAAGGCACTTAGTTGTTAGAAATCTTGGGAAAGTATATTTCAAAGAGTTCTACAAAATCATTCCTAATTCAAACGATATGACAGATAGCATTTTTGCACAGCTTAATTCATCATTCAGTATATTTCAAAGAGAGATTTTAGGACTTTCCAATCTTGGAGATGGTGCTATAAAATTTTCAATTCAGAGTATCGGGTTATTCAAATTAATTCCAGAATTGAAAAACCATGATTTTGAAGAGATTATCAAACCCTTACTATCTCAACCAATTGAAGACATTCATCTTGAGTTAACAAAAAGCCACCGAATTGAGCTTGATGATATAATTTTTACATATATTGGATTAACAAAACAAGAAAGAATTAAGTTTATGGACTTGCTCTTCTCAACTATTGAAAACCGTTTATCTAGAGCAAAAACTATGGATAGATAATTACATGCTACACAGCGAGTTAAGGATGAAATAATGATAGAGAAGTCAAAGAAATGGTGCATAAATATATCATGAGTGACGACAGATTTTTCAAAAATTTTCAAATGCATACACAAATCAAACTGATGCTGTATAAGGACTATCTTCAAAAATACTTGCTTATATTGCTTAACTCTGAAAACACTAACACAATACATATTTATGATCTTTTCTGTGGTAAGGGCGAGACTGAAGATGGTCAGTTAGGCAGTGCGCTGATTAGTGTAGAACAGGCAATTACATTAGCATGTAACAACATCAAATCAAAAAAGATTATAGTACATCTGAGCGACAATAACGAAAATTTCTGCGATGAGTTACGTGACCGGATAACATCGATAAGCATTCCTTGTAACGTAGAAGTTATTGTTCAGTGTAAGGACTTCAAAGATGAAGTGAATGACATCATTTTGAGACATAGTCATGAGAAGAATTCTAAAGTGCTTTTTTTTATTGATCCATACGGATACAAAGACACTCCTCCCGAGATCCTTCTTGATCTGAAGAGAAACCCCAACACAGAAATCATGCTTTTCCTGCCTGTAAGCTTTATCTATAGATTTATCGGAAGTCCCAAGAGTAATCCAACACTTGATAAGTGGAAGACTTTCATGTCAATTTCGGGAAAGCCCTCTGATTTGTCGATAATAGTGGATTTAATTACCTTAAGATTCTCACGTGAAGGATTTTACTCGGGTTCCTTTATTTTAAACAACCAGCAAACTAGTAATAAGTATGCCATATTCTTTGTCTCTTCCAATGTATATGGATTAGAAAAGTTCAATGAAACGAAATGGACTATTGACCCTTATGAAGGAAAGCATATGTGTCGAAATTACTCAGGAGAAGTACTTTCGAGTATATCTGAAGAATGGAAAAAAGCAAGTCTTACAAGACTATCTCAGGCAATTAGGAAATACATTTCAGCAAAACCTGAAAAGATGATAGATAATATTGAGCTCTACGATACTGTGATAAGACTAGGTTATCTCCCACGACACTTCAATGAGGTTTGGAAACAAAATCCATTCCTAGAAAGGGAGTTTCTCACATCGAAAACAAGATCAAATTATATTAGTTATGAATACACGAAAACCGCCGCCCTTGTTAAATTCAAAATATATAAGGACACTGATGAATAGAATAAATAGAAAATCACTTTTATATAAAACTGGTGTTGAATACGGCGACTACACTATTAACCATGTGTTGGGTTGTTCTCATGGTTGCACTTATCCATGTTATGCATTTATGATGGCTCGCAGATTTGGCAGAGTAAAAGACTATAATGAATGGTTAGAACCCAAGTTGGTGGAAAACTCTTTAGAACTATTAAAGAAAGAGATTCCCAAGAAGCAGAATAGTATTAAATCCGTTCATCTTTGCTTTACCACTGACCCATTTATGGTTGGATATCCTGAAGTTACTGAAATGAGCTTGGAGATCATCAGATTGCTGGATTATTATGGCATAAAATGCACTACACTTACAAAAGGAGTTCTTCCACCTGAGCTTTCCAAGTTTGACAATAAGCATGAGTGGGGCATTTCTTTGGTTTCTTTAGATGATAGCTTTAGAAAGCTTTATGAACCATTTTCTGCAGATTATCCCCAGCGATTGGCAAGTATGAAGAACTTGCACGACATGGGTTGTAAAACATGGGTAAGTATAGAACCTTATCCCACGCCTAACATAGTTCAACAAGACCTGCGAGTCTTGCTTGATAGGGTATCCTTCACTGATAGGATTATCTTTGGAAGGTTGCATTATAACAAGTTAGTGTCATCTTATATGGGATTTCAAGATTTCTACGATGACGCAATAACAACAGTTGTTACCTTTTGTGGTAGGCGAGGTATAGACTACCATATAAAAGAGAAAACGACTACCAAAGATACTATAGAGAACATTGAAAGAATAACTAACTCTGTGTTCCCAATTTTGCATCATGATGATGTCAATGATTTTAAACAATACCAAAACTATTTGAAGTATGTTGATCTCCAGGATAGCTACACCAACCTTTTGTTCATGTTAAAAATAGACAATTCTAAACTCAAACAAATAATCAAGAAGTTATCAGATTCTAATAATAGCATCCATTTCTTGCATGAACTTATTATCGGAAACACTCTTAATGAGTTTTGCAAGAAGAACTCATTGGTGCTTGAGTATTCCCCTAAATATAAGTATTCGGGAAAAAAACCAGCAAAAAATCCAGATTGGATTGTTAGTGATGGAAACCAGAAGGTTGTGATTGAAGTAGTCACTATAGATAAAAGTAATCAAGAAAGTGCCTTTGAGACTTGTATTGGTTTGATACACAATCTTGCAAAGGATGGGTTAAAGAGAAATGGCATAGATACTGATCTTGATTTCAATGCATCTAGGTTCAAAATACCTACTTATCAAGAACGATTGAACAAGAAAGAACATGCAAAGCAAGAAGATAGATTTACCGATTTTTGTAGGGAAGTGTCAGATAGAATTGTAACTAAAGTGATTTCTGGATATGGAAGAGATAAGTATGAAACTGATGATAGTGGTCTTTTGTTTAAAATTAAGTCAGGAGGTCTAACATACATGACTACCGTGGGGCACGAAACCTACAGGGTAATAAATAGCATACTTGATAAAGGGAAAAAATACAGTGCGTTATCAAATGTTATGCCTGTTATAGTGGCAGTGGCAAATAGTCACCAGAACAGATCAAAAGCATATCCCCCAAGTGAAATTGCAAAGCTTCTTTATTACCCTGACACAGTGTATGAGCAACAGTTCAGCAATATAACCGATAAAGAAAAGCACATAAATAATATACAAGACCGCATAGAAGATTTGAAAGTACTAGAAGGCATTTTGTTCTACAAAATCGATTACAATAGAATTTATACAACTGATTATGAATATTATCCAAATCCCCACAAGGACACTAACTGGGAAATACCAGAAAAATTTAAAACATATCTGGAGGTAAATAGTAATGGCCATAAGTAATGAAGAAAATCGTCTTTCAGCTGAAGATAAGAAAGAGTTACTGGATGTAATGGATAAACACTTTCAGACCTTTATGAGAGCAAGATCGTTCACTCCTTACATCGACCCAGAGTCAATTATTAACCTTTTATCCTTCAAATTAGGAAACTGCTTATGTGTTTCCACGCCACCGATATACCAAGAATATGGCTATACTTGTCACATAATCTTTGAGTTAGATCAGTTTGACACAGGCGAGAAATATAAACAGTATCAGGATATCGGGCATTGGATTAATCAGAGTTTCTTTATTGAACTAAAGAACATTTTGGATACATACATATCTGACTGGAATCAATGTCCATTGAAAAATTATGAATACTTTGAATTATTGCGTCTATGCCGAAATCTTTTTGCTCATAGTTCGTATCAACTAGGATACAAACAGAGGGCAGGTTATGATCAAGATTATTATCAAGCTTTAAGATTATATAAGAAATATTTCGGAAATTTAATCAAGAATCAAGAAGAATTAAATCTTTCAATAACTGACTTTGTGAAACCTTTCTACGAAAAGTTGGTTGAGTTGATCAATGACTTGTTATAATAGGAGTTGTCAACGGAATTTTAATTTGCACCACTTTTGGAACTTTAAAGTGTACCACTCACTATCTCAGTTGAAGTTCTCAGACGGAGCTTTGGAGCGTAGTCGAAAAGAGCCGACGGCAGCAGAGACTGAACTTTGTTGGACATTATCACTCCTTTCACTATTACCTTCTGATCTTTCCATCAAGAGGCAGTTTTGTTCATCCTTAAAGTTGTTCAATTTATAGTTCCATTGCTTGTGCACTTTTAAATTCCGCCGACACCTTTTCAGAAAAGCAGAATTCCTTTGCCTTTTTTACCTTATTTCATACATCGCTGAACCCCTCCAAATTGTTAATCAATAAATTCCGCTTCTCTCCGCAGATACCCGCATTGAGTTGGTTAAGAATCGATAGGAATTATATTGCTATTGACAATGAGAACCTTGCATAAATATTTGCATAACACAGTAAATAACAGTTTGAAGGGAGAGTGAATGCAACAGTATGACAAGGTTCTAAGCTACATCGACTTCTTCTCAGCTGCCGGAGAGGATGTGGGAACCTGGGTGCACAACCCTCCTTATTTCCCTTATGTGAACTACTCAAAGGAGATGTCATTTTTTATTCACGAAGTCAATGAAACTAGTCTCATGGACACAGAATACCTGCCTTATTTGGGAAAGCCATCACCCTTATGAAGCAAACTATGCTTATCACATAGATACTGCCGATTTCCGACTACTCAGAGCCATTTTGACATACTATATGAGGCAAGAAAGATTCCAGGATGGTTTGTGGTTGGTTGCGGTTCAGAATGGTAGCTTCAGTAAAGTTCTAAATAGATTAATGACATTGCTATGATAAAGCTGTCTACAGAGTAGTATTTTTTCAAAAGCTTTAAGATGCAGGGGAGCAGAGATCAAAAGAAGGAGAGAAGTTTATGAATGATATCAGCAATAGAAATGCTCGGGGCAGATACCAATACTATGTAGAGAATATTCAAGTAACTAATGAGAGTCCTTTGATAAGGTTTTGGTTAGCATTACCTATGAGTCGTCTGGGGCAACAAATATCGGTATTATCTATCAATCCCCCACCTCAAGAGATAATTGAGGATGATATTAACGGTAATATAATTATCTTCTGGGATATAACACCGTCCACAAATAGCTTGATTTTCCAATATGACTTTGAGGTCATTGCCACCGATATAGAATTTGAAATAGATCCTTGCACTATCAAACCCTACAATATGGAATCGGATCAATATCGGTATTACACAAAATCCGAACCTTGGATCGAGATCAGCCCAGAGATCATACAAAAAGCAAAGGATATCATAGGCACAGAGACAAATCCCTATCTATGTGCAAAGCTGTTCTATAACTGGGTTATTGAAAACATGGTGTATATATACCCTAAGGTTGAAGATAGAGGGGCACAGAAATCATTTACCCGTCTGTCTGGTGATTGTGGAGAGTTTAGCTACGTATTCATAGCTCTCTGTCGATCTGTAGGGATTCCATCCCGTTCCATAACAGCAATATGGCCTACTGAATCCGGTCATGCTTGGGCAGAGTTTTATATAGAACCATACGGCTGGTTACCCGTGGACTGCACAATTGCTCAAGTGTTAAATATGGATTTACAGCATACAATCAAGTCCAAAAGCATGGAAAGAGACTATTTTTTCGGGAACCTGTATCCTAATAGACTTATTGTATTTGTCGGCTGCAATGTTGAGGTCTGTACAAAAAAGGAAAGACTGAAGAGGACATTTTCTTTTTTACAGCCTGGCGGAGGGTGTTCATACCCAACCAGTATAGAATTTTCCGGGATATCAGACAATGTATTGCATGCCGGGTTTTATTTATTTGATGAAGAGATTGATGATCCAGAGTTTATCCAATCTAAAAAAGACAAGGAGTTTGCCACCAGCTATTATCAATCTGATAATTACCTCTGCTCTGAACGTGATCTGCTAAATCTCACGAGGACAAATCCTGATGCACTTGTTTGTTGGTTTTATCTTGGTCAAGTTTATCTGAATTTAAAGAAATGGGATGAAGCTATTACTTGCTTCCGGAACTCTCTTGAAAATGAGCGAGTGCAGCTTCAGCCAGAAGCGAAGGTGTGGGCTTTTAATCTGCTGGGCACTTGCTTGTTAAAAGCTAACAATCCATCTGAAGCTATGAACAAATTTCAATCAGCTCTTGCACTCGAATGCGATTATCAAAATGCTAAAAGTTATGCACTTAATGGCATATCAAGAACGAAACTGAAGTAACATGAAGTGAAGAAAAATTCAGAAGTTAACCAAGTAGCTATTTCTTGATCTTGAGTATGCAAATATCGTGTCATAATTTGCAATTTTCAATGATCGGATTTGCAGATATCCTATCACAAACCATTCAAAATGGTCTAGTTAAGGATTTCCTATGATGCATAAAGATGCAATAGTTTGCAGATTTCGCTGCACAATTTTCAGTTTTCGTTGTCATGTTGTTGAGTGGTAACCCATTAAAGTATACAGGGTCGTTTATGCTAAGATAGTCTTTTCTGAAGTTATCGCAAAGGATAGGTGGAAGGATGAAGTTAGTAGGTTTTAACTCCTTGTTATCCTGGCAGATAATGTCTGCAGGAGTTTGGTTATTACGGTTCCTGTTTTTCCTGAACATGTTGAAGTAGATGTTATACAGAAAGGCTTTACTCATGAAGTCCGGGAAGCTGTCAAAGTCTTCAAGTTTGAGAAGCTCATTCTCAACTCTGCCATGGAATGATTCTACATCGCTGTTGTATCTAGGCGAGGCTGGAGGAATGATTATATGTTCTACCTGCCCACTGATAATATCCTGGAAGAAGGTTCTGTGGTATCTAAGCCGATCCACAAATTCTGTACCGTTATCAGTTTGAAAGCTGACCTCTGACAAGTCCACGCCAGCGGATTCAAGGTTGTGGATCAGGTATTGGGCATAGATACCTGTGGCAATGGGATCAAGTTTATTAGCGAAAGCCAGGAATAACCATCCAGATTTATAATCCCTGGCAGAGATCATAAACTTGGGGATATCGCCCTTACAATAAGCGGGATAGCATTCAGGCACATCATTCATGAACTTAACGTCTATCTGGATCTTCTGGAAGGGCTTATACTGAGCCCTGATCTTACTCATATCCCATCTTTTCTTCCATTTGGTAGGTCGGGGCTTGATCATTCCGTTCTGCTTGAGGATTTTATTCACCGTCTTGGCAGAGCACTTCAAGCCCAGTAAGTTGATTATCGGTCTGGCTCCCAGTTGATTTTTGGTCTTCTGGCGGAAGGCAATGATTCTTTGCCTGGTCTCTTCCGGTATCTTTTGGGGATGATTCTGTCCAACTCTGGATTTATTTTTCAGGCTCTCCACACCTATCTGGGCATCATAGCTGCGCACCCAGTGCTGGACAGTCCTTCTGGTGGTGTTGTATTGACGGGCACAGGCTGAGATTCCATACGTCAAAGCATACACGACCAGTGAATACCGAAAAGAAGTTCTTGACTTAGAATCGGGTATCGTTTTCATTATATCTCTATATGTAATCATGTGTGCCAGTATTTTCACTATGTGGTTTTCTGGCACGCTTTTTTTTTGATATCTCAGGCATAGTTGGTGTGTTTTTATGCGTAAAGGGAGGATCGGCATAGTTTTTTTTGCATTTAAGCCAAACTCCCCTACATAGAAACCCACCGCAAAACTGGGTTGGCTGGGTACAAAGCTGATGTACCAGGACGCAAGAGCCAAAAAAAAGACATACATCCTGAATAGTGATCTTCATTTGTAATAACTTACTACTCTCAATGATCATTTGGTTCTCCATCTTTATGCGGTTGATTCTGCCAACGTTCGCGTAAGTTGCTTTGGCGAAAATCCTTCACTTCCTGGGCTGAAAACTCTATCTCCTTGATACCATAGGCCGGAATCGCTATGTTCCTGTATATCAGCAGCTTTTCCATCGTTCTCCGCGAAACTATTTTTAAAGGTTCTACCTGTATACTTAAAAGGGTGACTCTCCAGATTATAATGAAAGTAACTGTAAAAGAAGGAATAAAGGGATTTTCAGGCAAACTAGATGGTGCTATATATTATTATCATCCCCGCTTGAAAAGAACTCTAATGCGGCGAGCTCCCCAAATGCCAATCCAGGAAAAGAACCTGGAATATTCTGCCATCGCCAAACAAATTAAAGCCATCAACCCTTCGGAAGCATATCGTAGCGATTTTAAAAATTACCTGAACCTATTGAGAGATAGGGATGATAGTGTGCGAGTGCCCTCATGGTATTGCCTTTTTGTAAAAATGCTGTGGGCAATGCAAGCCAAATATCCCGAACAGGTAAACCTGAAAACCATAACCAAAACCCAAATTCTGGAACAACAGTTACCCTGCCATTCAGTCAAAACAGCGGTGGAAGATGGCTTATTAACGAAAGTTCCTGGCTATCAATATCTGGATAAAGAGATTTGATACTAAGGTTGAGAGAGTTGAGAGAGTTGAGATAGTGAGATGGCGAGATGGTGAGATGGTAAGAATGCTCCAGTGAAAAAATATGGGAATGCCAACAGAAAAAATAGATTGACAGTTTCAGGGAATTTTTGCCTAATGCTATAATATATAATATATAGAATAATATAGGAGTTACATAATGAACTACTTTTTAACAGAAGAACAATTGGAAATGCAGGAAATAGCACGCAGGATTGCAGAAGAAAAAATCAGACCTGTTTCTGAAAAGTATGATGAAGAAGGTATTTTTCCCTGGGATATTGTAGAAGTGATGAAGCAAAGCGATCTTTTCGCTATTTTGATCCCTGAAGAATATGGCGGGATAAGTGGCAAAGTTGCTGATTTGGCAGTTGTTACAGAAGAACTTTGTGCAGTGGATGCCGGAATTTCTTTAGCATTTGGGGCAACCGGTTTAGGGATGTATCCTATTTTAATTGCCGGAAGTGAAGAGCAGAAACAGAAATATCTGGCACAAATTGCCGATGGAGAACAACTTGCTGCTTTTGCTTTAACAGAGGCAAATGCAGGTAGTGATGCGGGTGCAATTGAAACCACTGCTAAAAAGGAAGGTGATTATTATCTTTTAAATGGCACAAAACAGTGGATAACTAATGGGGGAGAAGCAGGAATTTACTGTGTTTTTGCGATGACGGATAAAACCAAAGGAGCGCGTGGTTGTTCCTGTTTTTTAGTGGAAAAAGGCACTCCCGGTTTTAATTTTGGTAAAAAAGAAAACAAAATGGGTATTCGTGCCTCCGCTACAAGAGAGTTGATTTTTGAGGATTGTAAGGTTTCGGCAGATAATTTGATTGGGCGTGAAGGGACCGGTTTTATTACTGCAATGAAGGTTTTTGATAAATCGCGTCCAATGGTTGGAGCTCAGTCCGTAGGAGTTGCTCGCGGTGCTTTTGAAGCAGCAATAAAATATTCCAGAGAAAGACAGCAGTTTGGAAAACCGATTTCCAGCTTTCAAGGTATCCAATTTATGCTGGCAGATATGGCAACTCAAATTGAAGCAGCAAGGGCTTTAGTAATGCAAACGGCAAGAATGATTGATAGTGGAGCCAAAAATTACTCCAAAGAAAGTGCTATGTGTAAATATTTTGCTTCCGATGTAGCAATGAAGGTTACTACCGATGCAGTGCAAATTTTAGGCGGTTATGGATATATGAAAGAATATCCGGTAGAAAAAATGATGCGTGATGCTAAAATTTTGCAAATATATGAAGGCACTAATCAAATTCAGAGAAATATAGTTGCTGCCAATTTGCTGAAAGAATACTGATATGATCAAGATGTTAGAGTGGGGAAAAGAGAACTGCCAATTAAATTTGCTGAAGGAATTAGTTAATTATGCTAAAACCGAAACTTTTACTGCATTGCTGTTGTGCACCTTGTTTGATAGCTCCTTATTATAAGCTGAGAGCTGAAGGCAAAGAGCTTAGTGTATTTTGGTTTAACCCTAATATTCATCCGCTTTTAGAATATCAAAAAAGGCGCAATACCTTGCAGGATTTTGCTGCTAAAGAAAATATAGACCTGATTGAACAGGATGAATACGGATTGCTGAATTTTTTACAGGCAACCCTAAAAAATATTGAAAACCGCTGTTCATATTGTTATGAAACCCGTTTAAATGCTGTTGCCAAAACAGCAACAGAACTCGGCTTTTCATCTTTCAGCACTACAATGCTTTACAGTAAATATCAAAAACACGAACTGATTGTGGATATTGCATTAAAAATGAGCGCTAAATACGGTGTTGAATTTTACTATGAGGACTGGAGACCTTTGTGGTTGGAAGGTAGAA
>Ga0208695_1001837_pt1 | contig 16707 bp, 14 predicted proteins | sample AD_UKC111_MetaG_FD_184449 | JGI IMG/M metagenome (GOLD analysis project Ga0208695, IMG submission 184449) | Active sludge microbial communities of municipal wastewater-treating anaerobic digesters from Hong Kong - AD_UKC111_MetaG (SPAdes)... | ecosystem: Engineered > Bioreactor > Anaerobic >... | reverse complement strand
TTCCGAGGTTTCCAGCTTTTGCTTCCCGAGTTCCGCCACCAGCTGCTGAAATCCTTCCGCCTCCTTGATGGTACGCACGTCGTTAAAGGGCGGTAAGGGACCTTTAAGCGCGAGCCCGTTTTCTTCGGCGATCAATACAAGTCGTTCCAGCATCGTGTTTCGGCCGGAGAGGAAGGCGGCCGCCTCTTCGGGCAAAAGGCCCGCTTCGGGGCGCGGGAGGGGCTGGTCCTCCGGGGAGGCTTGTTCCTGAAAGCCGCAGACTTGGAACGATTCAGGAAGAACGAGTTCCTGTTCCGTTTTCTCGAAGGAGCTGAAAAGCTGGGAGAAACTGCTGTCCAGCTGCTTCGCCAGCTCATATAGCTCCAGCAGCGTTTCCCTGGACTGATGGAGGCCCTCCTTGCGTTCGGTGCGGGACAGGTATGAAAGGGCGGCCCTGAAGGCCTCTCCGAAGAGCGTGTTGATCGTGACCAAAAAAGGGGTTTCTGCAAAATCCCTCCATTCGGGGAGATTCTGCCTGACCGGGTCCAGCCTGAGAGTGGACTCGATCGGAGAAAGATCGCGGAAGGCAGAAGGCCTCTCTTCGTCCGGGTTCCCCGTTACCCGGACAAACTGCTCTTCGATGAAGCGTTCCACAAGGGGAAGATCGAAGGCAGAATGAAGCACGATTTCGATATGGACGGACTCAGGGGAAGGAAGGCGATGACGGACCAGGTAGGGGCGTACCCCATGAGCAGCCAGGCCGGTACCGAAAAGCCTTTCAAGTGAAAGGGCAAAGGCTTCGGGATTCCTTTTTTCTAAAGCGTTCCTCGTCCGCATCGTGTCCCTCCGGTTCCAAGAGCTGCCCTCTTCCCCCTTCAGTTTCGGAGGGTCGGTGCCGTTTCTGTAGGGGCGAACACGCGATTGGGACAGGGGCACAAAGGCAACGGGGTTAAAGAGGGCTATGCCCTTCGGTCGAGGATCGGCCCAAGCTCGGTTCGGACCGCTTCGACCAGCCGGAGAGCCTGCTGAAGGGACATTCGAAGACACTCTCCGCTCTTGTCAGCGATCAGAAGTTCTTTCCCCTCAGGGTGGCAATCGATCTCTCGACCGAAAACCAGGGCCAGTTCCCGAATGAGGGAGGCAATCCGGCCCGAGTTTTCAGGATCCGCGTTTTCGATCCCGGGTCCTGAACCATAGCCGTGGCTGCCAGGGTTGATCCTCACGGGCTGGAGAGGGATTTTCCGGTCAACTCTGGAGGTCTCTTCCATTTTTCTTCCCCCTCGGGCAATCGTCAGGGTTTCGACGAAAATCCCATCATGAATCATTGTATCTCGATCGTGGGCAAACTTACTTCCGAATCCCCGGCGGCCGATACTGAAGATGGATGGTCGATTCCGATCAGCGGATCCAGGGAGGGAGCCGACGATGTCAGGGATGAGACAGGCAGAGGAATGTCTTTTGGATGCACGGGAAAAGGAACTCGAACTGGGAGAAGGGTTTTCTGAAATTGAGCTGGAGGAGATGCAGAGCACAAGCGCTGGGGAGGAATCGCTCCTTTTTTCGGAGGGGGAGTGGGAAGTCGGGCTGGATTATGAGGATTTCTTTCGGGAGTTTCTCGGAAGAACCCCCCTCCTTTCCCCTGAGGAAGAGAAACACCTTTCAAGAAGAATCCTGGAGCACCACGACAAGGAGGCTTTTGACCGGTTTGTCACGGCGAATCTGCGGCTGGTCGTCGCCTGTGCCCGAAAGCTGAGGAAGAAGTACGGGTGTCAGAGCTTCCTCACGTTCATGGACCTCGTGCAGGAGGGCATTCTGGGGTTGATGACGGCGGTTGCCCGGTTTGACTATCGGAAAAACACCCGCTTCAGCACCTACGGCATTCCGTGGATCTACCAGAGGATGCGGGTTGCCTACCTCCAGCATCGTTGGGGGTTCTCGGTTCCCGGCTACGCTGGTATTTCGGCGCAAACCCATTCAAACGAGATCCGAGCCTTCCGGGACGGGAAGAAAGACCTTTCGGAGGATCCGGTTCGCACCGAAAGGATCCGGGAGCTCGCCCGAATCAGCCAGAACGTGATTTCCATTGATTCCTGGGCAGATTCAGAGGGTGGAACGGCGTTCCGCGTCGATCCGGAAAAACACGTTCTTGGAGAGATGTCGGCTCCTTTATCGCAGGCCGCCATTCAGGATGGGGCGGCTGGCGATGTTGAAACCCGCCTGCTGAAGGAATCGGTCCTGGAAGCCCTCCGGAGCGAATTGTCCCAGACGGAATTCGAAATCCTTTCCCGGCGTTTCGGCCTCGGCGAATGCAAAACCCCTCATACGCTGGCAGATATCGGCGCAGAATTCGGGAAAAGCTCGGAATTCGCCCGATCGGTTTTAAACCGGGCATTGAAGCGGCTGAAGAGTAATCGAAGGCTTGAAGAACTGGGAGAAGCCTGGGAGATCCTGGGAACAGGCCCCGGGAGAGAACTCCGTGCAGGGGGTGTTGCTGAGAAATGAGCCGGATTGTGGTGTTGAAACTCGATCAGGAGCGCTATGGAATTCCCATCGAGGTTGTCCGGGAGATCCTGCCGTTTTCCGAGATTACGCCCGTGCCAGGGACACCGGATTTTTTCGCCGGATTCATGAATGTCCGCGGGGAACTGGTGGCCGTGACGAGCCTGAGGCGGTTCATTGGGAAAAGCGAACCGGAGGACCCGCGTTCCTCCAAGATCCTCGTTGTGGCCTCGGAAGAGGGGGGCATTCAGGGGCTGATCGCGGATGATGTCACCTCGATCGAGGAAGTATCCCTGGATTCCCTTCAGCCTGTCGAGGATGGCGCAAACAGCGCCGGTTTTCCAAAGGGACTTGTTCTCGGGATCGCAGTCCTCGGCGAAAACCTGGTCGTCGTCCTGGACGTGGAAAAACTGCTTGCCGAGTCACGCCAGGAGGAGCTCGGTCAGCGAGTTCCCTAAGTCAGCGGCTGGACGCAGCGAACCAGCTCTTCCTCTTCCGGGAGGAAGAGCTGGTTCGCAAGCCAGTGAACGAAAAGGGAAGCGACGATCTTTTGCCGCGTGGGATTGTCGCCTTCGAGCCGGATGAAGGGGTCGCGAAAATCCGCAGGCCTGAGCACTCCGTTTTCGGCATCGAAAAAGAATCGAACCGCCGGGTTCTTTTCTTCAGGCTTCCCGTTGTTCTGGGATTGCCAGATTTCCCAGAAGGCTCCGTGTCGATCAAGGCAGCGGATGCGGATCGGTGCAAGGTTTTCGGAAACCAGAACCCGGCAGTCTTCGTACCCCTTTTCCAGGATGAATCGGAGGATTCTCTCCAGAGTGGGGAACCGAAGGTTGAGATGGGAAAAATCGGCGCTATCCCAAAGGCGGCCGGAGGCGTCCACAAGAGCAAGATAGTCAGGTGCGGCCTTTTCTTCCTCGAAACCGGGGAGCATCCCTGCTCCTCCTTTCCGCATCAGGTCTTGGCTGATCAATCCCGTTGATGGAGAGAGAAACGAATGGACCGGGAGAATCTCGAACACTCCAATAGAAAGGGTAAAAGGACGGTCGGACGGAAACCGGGCTATCGGATGGAGTCCTGGCAAAAGGAAATCCAGGTGGCTTCGTTGAGAACCAGAGAACTGGATTCTTTCAATCGCTTCCTGGCCCGGTTCGTTGCGCTTTCCTGCGAGCGGCTCGCGGGGAAGCGATTCGTGATTTCCTTTCCCTCACCGGCGGGAACCTGGCCGTGGAGCGACCCGGAGGATGTCTACGTGCTCGAAGTCCACAGGCAGAACCTCAAGCTCCCCTTCTCTGAGACGCTTTTCAACTACGTGAAGCTGGGTTCGCGTTGGAATCGTCACTGCCTGAAGGCCTACGACCATTACGTGGCGATACGGGACAGGAAAATCCGCCCGGTCGACCCGGAAGTGGAAAGGGATTTTCTGGAGTCTCTGAGGGATGAAATTCTGGGCCAGGACCTCAAGTTCCCCGACGCGGAAGAATGGATCAGGCTGGCACGCTGACCCTCGTGTTTCCGGTCCTTCCGGCCCGGGACCTGGTCTGCCTGGCCAATTCATAGACATGGACGAGGACCTCGGCTACGGCAACGTAAAACTTCTCGGGGATTTCCCGGTCCAGCTCCGTTTCGGAGAAAAGGCTCCTTGCGAGTCGCCGGTCCTCAACGACGGGGACCCCGGCATCCTTCGCGATTTCCCGGATTTTCAAAGCGACCAGATCGGCTCCCTTGGCAACGACAACCGGTGCCTTCATCTTTTCGCGGTCGTATTTTAAAGCCACGGCGACGTGGGTTGGGTTGGCGATCACCACGTCTGCGGAGGGAACCTGGGCCATCATCCGCTTTCGGCCGATCTCGGCCTGTCTGCTGCGGATCCGCTGCCGGACGAGGGGATCCCCTTCCGTTTGCTTGAAATCGTCCTTCAGTTCCTGCTTGGTCATTCGGATGGATCGGGAAAACTCCCATTTCTGATAGAAAAGATCGAAAAGTCCGATCCCGACCAGGGCGAAACCCAGTTTCATCGCGATGCGGAAGAGAGGCGGGAACAACAGCGAAAATCCCCCGATCCCGGAGACCTGGGCCGTGTCCGAGAAGAGGGGGACTTCTTTTCTGACCGAATTGAACAGGATCGTAAAGAGGATCGAGGCTTTCAGGACCGCCTTCAGGGCTTCGACAAACGATCTGCGGCTGAACATGCGGCCGATCCCGGTCACAGGGTTGAACCGGTCGAATTTTGGCCTGAAGGCCAGGGGGGTGATCTTGACGCCCACCTGGAGCAGGGACAACCCGACGGCAGCCGCGGTAGCAGCCAGGGCCGTGGGGAGCCAAACCCAGAGGAAGCAAAGAAGCCCCTTGTCGAAAAAACGGAAAGCCCAGCGGCCTTCAGCCTGTCCAACGGAACCGATCGCTCCGAAGGACCAGCGGAAAAAATCCAGGTAGGCGGAAGAAGCGAGCTGGCTGAACCCGTACAACACGGAAATGCCGCTGAGCAACACGAAAGCCCCCGTGAAATCCCGGCTTTGCGCGACGCGACCCTCTTCCCGTTCCCGGCTCCGTTTTCTTGGAGTGGCCTCTTCCGTCCTTTCCTGCATGACTAACGGAGATAATCAACGAGCGTGGGCTGAATCACCCTGGAAATGGTTGCCAAGGTTGCCTGGTAGACGGTTTGAGCGACCTGGAATTCCATCGTCGCTTCGGCCATGTCGGTGTCCATGATCTTGCTGTACAGGTCCGTGTAGGCGATTCCGTTTTCTTCCAGGCGGGCCCGGGCGGTTTCATAGCGCCGCTGGATGGAGCCGCAGAGCGAGCGGGCGCCCAGCAGGTCGTCGGCGGCCTGGTCGAGGCGGGCCAGAAAATTGGCGGAAATCGTTTCTGTGGCCCCCTGTTCGACCGCGACGGCAAGATCTCCCAAAAGGTCAAAAAGATCCGCATCCCGGACGTCCAGGCCGCTGCGGGAAACGACTTTCTGGTTCCGTTCCAGGTTTTCCGGTGCTGGCGATCGTACCGGAGAAGTGACGGGCACCGGCGACATTTCGGAAGGAGGAGTCACCCGGATCCGGTATCCGCCAAGCGATTCAAAAACGAGCTGCTGCTCCGGACCGGTTCCCAGAACCGAGGCGCGGATCTCCCCGTTCGAAAAGCGGGCATTGACGAGAGAGGCAATCCCCTGCAGGCTGTCAACGCCCTGGAGGTCAAACGTCTGGCTTGCGCCCTGCGTCTCCAGGGTGAGAATCCCTCCTCCGGTCCAGGTCCCTGCCTGAAGGCGAAGGTCGGTGCTGATGCCGAAGATCTCGGCGGGATTCCCGACCCGGTCTGAAACGCTCAGGGGGCTTCCATCCTTCGCGGATAGAGCCAGTGAAAGCTGACCGCTGCCCTTCCGCGAGAGGGAGACGTCCAGCCAGGAACCCGCCAGGTCCCTGAGCTTCCTGGCGATTGTTGTCACCGTGTCCGTTGGATTGACAGACACGGTCAGGCTTCGTCCGGCCGTTGAAACGGAAAACGCTCCGCCTCCGGGGGCGACGGTGTCGCTGTTTACCGCGTCGCCGGCAATTCCGGAGGCAAGCCCGAGGGACAGGGCCAGGCCCGAGGTCAGTCCTCCCAGGGAAGGGTCGGCGTAGCTCAGGTCGATCATCCGGACCGGCTCTCCAGCGGGAGAAAAGAAGGCAAGGCTGGTAGATCCGCTGCCCGGGTCCGTTTGCACCAGTTCGGCATGTAACCGGTCTTCGCCGACCTGATCCTGGATCCGCTGGGCCAGGGCTGCCGGATCAACCGTTCCGTCAGGGCGGGTGACTTCAGAAGGAGAAATCCTGACCACGAACGTCTCCTCCCCGATCTGGACCCCCAAGCGGGCGGTACGATCCGCCAAACCGGGAAAAGTCAGCCCTGCCAGGTTTCCCGATAGGACCGCATTGTTCAATCCCAGTTGCTGGGCCCAATCGTTCTGCTTGTCGAAGACGATCAGGGGACCGCCGTCTCTGGCCCTCAAAACCAGGCGCTGGAGCCCCCCCTCCGCATTCTGGGATGCGGGGTTCCCCAGGCTTTCTTTTTCCGGAGATTCCTTGAGCACAACATCAACCCAGTCTCCTGCGGAAGCTTTGATCCTTCCCGCCAGCTCCTCGAGCGTGAGATCGCCGTCGTCCGCGATCGAAAGCTCTAGCCTGCGGTTTCCCGAGAGGAGGACCAGGTCGAGAGGCTTCCCCAGCGTGCTGCCGAGAGATTGCCCCGATGGAACTGCATTGGACCGGACGGCCGTATCGAGCCCCAGAGCCATCGTCAGCGTTTCCTGTCCGATCGAGGGGGCTTCAGGGATGGGGCTTGAGCTTGCCGCCCCCGACGGGAAGAGATCCATGGCGGATCCTGAGGCGGTGAGATTGAAGGGCTGGCTGCCCTCCTGGACCAGCAACACCGATCCGTCCTGCCGGGTTCCTGCCCAAAGGCCGGGGATCGCCCCCAGGGCTTTCGAAACGGAATCGAGGGTATCCCCGGGTTTCAGGGAAACCGTCTGAACAGTCCCGTCGAACAGCCGGACGGCGATTTCGCCCGCCTGCGACGCGGTCCACGAGGATCCGACGGCCGCGGATTTCAGGCTCTCCCCCCTGGAAAGGGCCTCTTCCCATGGAAGTGAGGAGATCTGAAGAGGCTCCCCGGAAAGGCTTAGGATCCGAAGCCTCTGGATTCCCGCGGTTGAATCGCTTTCCACAGAAGCTCGAACAAGTTGCCGGGCCCCTTCGTTTCCGTTGATGATGTCGGCGATTTCCCGAAGTGAATAGCCGGAGACGGATTCTCCCGGGGAGAGAAAACCGTCAAAATCGGAAGCATCCACATCCGAGTCCCCGTTCTGATCGCTCCAGCGGAGCGGAAAGGGGACCATGATGGTCTTCGATCCAGTCCGGATCTCCAGCTGCTGCGATGGCCCCTTCCAGGAAAAGTCCAGCGGGACCTTGAGGCTCAGGGCTTCTCTCCGGGTGAAACCGGTGGGGAAGAGATCCCTGCCGTTGAGAGAAACAAGGCCGGTTTGCCCCTGGTCGACCTCGAAGGAGACTTTCGAGAGATTCCCCTGGTAGGAAACCGTCCCGTCGGGTTTCAGGGAGAACGGCGGAAGCGAGGTTTCCGTTCCGGAAAGGAGATACCGCCCCTCCACGTTGTAATTCGCGGTCTGAACCAGTTCCTCTCTCAGCGCGCGGATGTTCTGGGCGATGGCCCGCCGGTCGATTTCCGAGAGGGAGCCGCTTCCGGCGTAGACCGCTTTCTCCCGGATTGCCGTCAGGATGTCTCCCATCTGGCCCAAAGCCTGGTCGGTGTTGGACAGCCAGGTCACCGCATCGTCGAGGTTTTTCCGGTGTTGCTCGTTCAGGAAAAGGGTGCCGCTGACGGACATCCCGCGAGCGACCTCGGAGGGGTTGTCGGAGGGTTTGGAATACTTCTGCTGGCTGGACATCTGTCGCTGGACATCCAGCAACCGGTTCAGCCCCCCGTGCAAATCCCGGAGGAACAGTTTATGGAGCATCGATTGGGAAACGCGCTGCAAGGGAATCCCCTCCTTCGCTTTTTACGGGAGCCTGACTCTTACCGCTTGAGGTTCATCAGTTCTTCCAGGATCTGGTCGCTGGTGGTGATGACGCGGGCGGACGCCTGGAATCCTCTCTGGGCCTTGATCAGGTTGACGAATTCGGAAGTCAGGTCGACGTTGGAAGCCTCGAGGCTGCTTCCGGCGATGTTTCCGGCTCCGCCTTCTCCAGGCTTGAGGATCTGGGGCGAACCCGAGTTTGCCGTTTCTCGATAGGCTCCGCTTCCCAGCTTGTTGAGTCCGCTTGGATTTGAGAAAACGGCCAGGGCGACGGTGTAGAGATCCTGCGTTCGGCCGTTGTCATAGACACCCTGGATCACCCCGTCGGCTCCGACCGAATAGTCCTTCAGGATTCCCATGCGGTATCCGTCCTGGAAATATTCCTTTGTGGTAGAGGAGGAACCGAACTGGGTCACGGCATCGATAGCCCCGACCCCCAGGGCTTTGCCCGTGAAATCGAGTTGAATGGTGGAATCGCTGGCCCCCAGGGCCGCAAAGTTGATCGTCATGGTGCTGGCTTCAGCCCCGGAGGGGTCCATCACCCGCTTGACGAGCCCGTCGGGGGAGAATTCGACCAGTCCCGTGTTGTTCTCCAGGGCCACTCCCGGAGTGTCGGGAAGCCACGCTCTCCAGCGCCACAGGTTGTTGTCCACCTTCTCCCAGCTTGTTTCCAGGGTGTAGGAATTTCCCTGGGAATCGAAGATTTCGAACTTGCTGGAATGGACGCTCGATGTCCTTGGAGTAAAGGTTTGGATCGTTTTCCCCGATTGAGCCAGTGAAACGCCCTGGCTGGAAGACGTCGCCGAGAGATCGATGGATCTCCCTCCGACCGTCATCTGCAGTCCGGAGGGGATTTCGAAACTTCCATCGTCAGCGACGGAGAGTTCGACCGAGAAACGGCCCACTCCCCCTGAACCGTCCTCACCCCAGAGAACCAGTTCCCGGTTCCCTGCGGAAGTATCGTTGAACTCCGCAAGGTAAGGGATCGTTCCTCCCGATCCGTCGTCGACCTGGACGAGGGAGTAGTTCAGCGAGGCGCCGATCTCGGTGCCCCACAGAAGCTTGCCGTCCGTCCCACTGTAGATCTCGATCCGTCCCGATGTGTCGTCGAAGCGGACCGTTTCGTTGTTCCCGTCTCCGTCAAGGTCGATCTGGGCGTCGCCAAGGCGGGGAAGAGAACTCTGCGGGTTGATTCCGGAAAGGGGCAGGCTTGCCGTGACGGCCGAACCGTCGTCGGAGGTAAACGTCACTCTAAGGAAATCGGCGGGCCCCTGCCCTTCGGAGAAGGTCACCCGGGTGGGGGTTCCCCCGATCGTTCCGCTGATCGCCAGATCGTTGGCGTTGAGTCCCATGGGGAGGACGGTGGGAACCCGCGAATCCAGGTTGCATCGGAACGCCACCGTTTCTGTCGCCTTGGCCGGAAGTTTCTGCCCCACCGGGATGTTGATGTTGACCAGATCGCTTCCGGCGATGCGGCTTCCAGGGTTGAGCGGATCGTCGATCATCTGGAAGCCTTGAACCCGAAATCCCGTTCCGGCCTGGACCAGGTCGCCGCTTCCGTCCAGGATGAAATTCCCGGCCCGGGTGAACACCGGGCCGGAACCGCTATCGACAATGAAAAAACCGTCTCCTTCAATGGCCATATCGCTCTTGGAGCCGGTGTTGTAGCTGATGTTCCCCTGGCTGTGATCCACGACGATGCTGCCCACGGAAACGCCGAGTCCAACCTGCTTGGGGTTGATCCCGCCCTTTTCCTCTCCCGGCGCGGTGGCCGAACGTTCCGTCTGGCTCATCAGTTCCTGGAAATTCACCGTGGATTTCTTGAAGCCGGTGGTGTTGGCGTTCGAGATGTTGTCCCCCACCACATCCAGAAGCGTCTGGTGACTTTTGACCCCGCTGACTCCCGATGACAGCGATCGGAGCACCTCTCATTCCTCCTCCTTTGGTTCAGGCTCGAAAATCCGCCTCATGCGCCCGTTTGGCCGCCCTCCGTGGCGGTGTCGAAAGGAAAACCGCGAAAGGCTCAGGAAACCAGGGAAATGGCGTCCAGCGGGCATTCGGTCCCATCGGCCATCCTGGCCCTGACCGAATCTTTCTCGAACAGGATCGCCTGGATCGTTCCCGTAACGTTTTCCCCGCTTTCGTTGATGTACCGGACATGGGCCCCGACAAGCAACGATGTCGAAAAACGGAGCGTGTTTCCCAGGGTCTGCAGGTTTTCGTTGAGTTTCAGGGTTTGCTCGACCTGGGTGAACTGGGCCATCTGCGCGATGAATTCGTTCTGGTCCAGGGGATTGAGAGGATCCTGGCTGGAAAGCTGGGCCACGAGGATCTTGAGGAACGCGTCCTGGTCGAAGGCATTCCCCTCCCTTTGGGAGGCCCTGGCTGCCTGGGAAGGGTTCGCGGCTGTCGCCGATGTTGCTGAGGTCACCTGATTCATGGAATTCCTCGCCTCTTTCCTGTGACAGTCTCCTTTCTCTTATCGGCTTTCCCCGGCTCGAAATTGAGACGCTCGGGATCTCTCAAGAGCTCAAAAAGCGACGGGAGAACGGTTTTGGGATCGAGGTGCTCGAACAGGCGAGTTCGGTTGTTTGGATAATGCCCGCCGCCTAACCTTTCCCGTAAGACGCCGCCAGGGGAAGCCCCGCACGGATGCGCGGCTTTTGGGCATGGTCAAAGGAGGAGGAAGAGGCGAATGAGGAATCTGTCGATCAAGGCGAAATTTATCCTGCTTTCCGTCGGGGTGGTCGCCATCCTGGCGGTCATGGTGGGGATTGGCGCCTACGAAACCCGCAGGATCGTCGAACAGCAGATCAACACGGTCGGTCTTGAAACGGCAAAAGCCGGGGCGGACGGGGTCGACCGCTATTTCGACCAGCTGGCGGCCATCGTGGAAAACATCGGGGTCACGACCGGGCAGCTGATCGAGGAGTACGGCCTTTGCACCAAGGCCCTCCTGGAACCCTCCATGGTCCGTTTCCTGAAGGCGAACGAGAAGGCCGGCCTGCTGGATCTCTACATGGGCTTCCAGTTGAGCGGGGCCTTCGCGGACGGGACGCTCTGGATCCCGCCTGCCGATTTTGACCCCCGGAAACGCCCGTGGTACACGGCCGCCGTCGAGGCCGACAAAACGGTTCTGACCGCGCCCTATGTCGATGCGCAAACCAAAAAGCTGATCGTCACCGTCGCGACCCCGGTTCATTCAAAGGACGGCCACCTGCTCGGGGTGGTGGGCATGGACGTCGAGCTGGAGACGCTGTCGAAGCGGGTGACCGGAAACCAGCTTTTCGGGAAGGGGTACGCCTTCCTGACGGACGCCAAGGGGCTCATTCTGGCCCACCCCGAAGCGGGGCACATCCTGAAGTCCAACCTGGCCGTCCAAGGGGGATCCGTAACGGCCGAAGTCGTGGATAAGTTGGGGCAAAGGCTAGCAGCGGGAGAAACGGGCTTCGGGGATTATTCGCTTGACGGAAAGACCCGCCGGACCTACTTCACTCCCTGCCGGTGGGGATTCCGGTATGGCCTGACCTTCCCCTTGGAAACGCTGAACGCAGTGCTGCGTTCGGCGGCGATGAAGCAGGTGTTCCTGGCGCTGTTCGCGCTGCTGTTCCTGGCAGCGGTGCTCTACCTCGTGGGCCGGAGCGTCATCCGGCCGGTGAACGGGGTTTCGGAGATCCTGAAGAGGCTGGCCCGGCTGGACCTTTCGCGGGACAGCTCCCTGGACTGGCTCCGTCCCATGGTCCAGGACAAAACGGAGATCGGGGCGATGGTGCGGTCGGCATCCGAGCTCCAGGACGCCCTGCTCGAGTTCGTGAAGGGAATCCGGGGAGAGGCCGAGCGGACGGCGGCCACGGCGGAATCACTGGCCGCGCTTTCCGAGGAGTCGGTGGCCTCCATGGAAGAGATCCGGGCGTCGGTCGAGCAGGTGGCCTCGCTTTCCGAGTCCAACTCCGCGGCCCTTGAGGAGACGAACGCGGGAATCGAGGAAGTGAGCGCGGGTGCGGCCACGGCCGCGCATTCCGCGGCCGACGGGGCGAAGGCCGCCGAGCAGACGAAGACCCTGGCGCAGCAGGCGGTCTCGAGGGTGGAGGACGTGGTGGGAGAACTGGGAGACGTCGTCGAGAAATCGCGTCAGACGGCCGAGCAGATCAGCCAGGTGGCCGGGGCGGTGGAGGAGATCTCCGGCTTTGTCTCGACGATCCAGAACATCGCGGACCAGACGAACCTGCTGGCCCTGAACGCCGCGATCGAGGCGGCCCGTGCGGGGGATGCCGGAAGGGGATTCGCGGTGGTGGCCGATGAGGTTCGGAAGCTGGCGGAGAACTCGAGGCAGGCTTCGAAGGAGATCGAACGGCTGATCGGGACGCTGGAGTCCAGCACGAAGGGGGCGCTTTCGGTCACGGAGGGGGCGCGCGGTGCGCTTCTGGCGACCGTGACGAAAGCCAAGGACGCCACGGCGGGGCTGGGAGAGGCACTGGCCTCGATTGCCCAGGTGACCGACGCCATGCAGAACATCGCCGCCACGGTGCAGGAGCAGGCGGCCTCGAGCGGGGAGATGGCTTCGGCGATCGACCAGGTGACGAAGGCCACGGTCCAGCTGGTGGAGACGCTGGAAACGATCCGCCGCTCCACGGACGAGAGCGCGAGGGCGTCGGAGCAGGTGGCGGCGGAGTCGCAGAAACTGAGCGGGGGCGTTGCGACCCTCCGCGAGGTGGTCGGGAGGTTCAAGCTGGATTAGCGTGGGAAACGATTTTTCCCGGAAGGTAAGCCCCCGCCCGCAAACGGCGGGGGCTTGCCTTTGGTTCTGGTACCGGTCCTCAGGAAGCCTTCTTTGACAGGAAGTTCCAGGCCAGAGCTGCCAGAAGGGCGCTTCCCTTCGGCAGGATTTCGTCGTCCACGTCGTACTCGGGGTGATGCTGGGGGTTGACGATGCCCTTTTCCTCGTTCTTCGTGCCGAAGAACATGAAGGTGCCGGGAACTTTCTGCAGGTAGTAGCTCATGTCCTCGGCGCCCATGGAGGGAGGAATCTCGATCACCTTGTCCGGGCCGAGGACCTTTCGGGCGACCTCCGCGGCTTCTTCGGTGAACGCCTTGTCGTTGACCGTGGCGGGCAGCACGTTCTTCAGGTGGAATTCCGCCCGGCAGCCGAGGGCCTGGCTGATCCCGCTGCAGATTCGTTCCATCCTCCGCGGCATCTCCGACCGGACGTCCGGGTTGAAGGTCCGGACGGTCCCCTGCAGGAACGCCCGGTCGGGGATGATGTTGAAGGTCGACCCCGCCTCCATGTGCCCGCAGGTGACGACGACGGTTTCGAGCGGGTCGATCTCCCGGCTCACGATGGTCTGCAGGGCCCCGATGACGGCACCGGCTGCCACGATCGGGTCGGCGGCGAGGTGCGGGACGGCCCCGTGTCCTCCCTTGCCGAAAATGGTGCACTCCCATTCGTCCGCAGCGGCCATGAAGGGCCCGGCATGCACGCCGATCACCCCGGAAGGGATGGTCCCCCAGACGTGGAGCCCCGAGATGGCGTCCACCCCCTCCAGCACGCCTTCCTCGATCATGGCCTTGGCCCCGCTTCGGTGGGGGGATTCCTCCGAAGGCTGGAAGATGAACCGGACCCGGCCCGGGAGCTCGGATTCAAGGGCCTTCAGGATTTTCGCGGCCCCAAGGACCATGGTGATGTGCGAATCGTGGCCGCAGGCATGCATGACGCCGTTTCGCTGCGATTTGTAGGGCGGGTTTCCCAGTTCCTGCATCGGCAGGGCATCGATGTCCGCCCGGAGGGCAAAGCACGGCCCCGCCTTCTCCGGGTTCAGGTCGACAACCAGGCCCGTCGGGATCCCCGCGGTGCCGACGCGCATCCCCGAGTAGCCCATTTCCTCCAGGCGGGCCCGGATCCGGGCGGTCGTCTCAATCTCCTCGAAAGAAAGCTCCGGATGAGCGTGAAAGTCGTGGCGCCATTCCGCCAAAAGACCCGCAGAGGCTTCCGCAAGGCTCTTGATCCGCTCCAGCATGGCCTAGGCGGCCTCCTCTGCCGAGAGGATCTTCTCGAAGCGCTCCAGCCGCTCGGCTTCCACCGGTTTCGTGAAGGAGCTGACGACGAGAACGGTGATGAAGTTCAGGATCAGGCCGACAAAGCCCGGCTGCAGGCCGAAGGGAGCCTTGATGCCGCCGAACTGGTAGGTGAACAGGGCCACCAGGCCGACCAGGATTCCCGAAATGACCCCGGTCTTCGTGGGCTTTTTGCTGAAAATCCCCAGGACCACGCCCGGGAAGAACTGGGTGATGCCGGAATAACCCGTGATCAGCAGGTTCACCAGCATCGAGGGGGCCAGGAAGGCGAAGGCCAGGGCGATGGCCGTGTAGACCGGGACCAGCAGCCGTCCCGTCTTGGCGACCTGCATGTCGGTCATGTCCTGCTTGAGCCCCTTCTGAAGGATGTTTCGGGCTGTCAGGTTCGCGGCCGTGAGGATCAGGCCCGAGGAGGTGGAGATGGAGGCGGCCAGCCCGCCGGCACCAAGCAGCCCGACGATCCAGGGGGGCATGCTGTCCAGCAGGGCCACGAACATGGCCTGGTCCGGCTTGGCGATTCGGGCCCCGAAAGCGGGATCCATGCCGACCTTGGCTGCCACGGCGAATCCCACGATGACCACGGGGATCATGGCCAGCTGGTACAGGGGCAGGATGACGGCGTTGCGCCGCACGATGTGTTCGCTCTTGGCGCTGTACGTGGCCGAGAAGAGGTGGGGCCACATCCAGAAGCCCAGGCCGGAAAGCAGGGCCGTGGAAGCATACCAGAACAGACCGTTTCCGGATGTGTCGGGAAGGGTCAAGTGGGACGGCTTGATCTGGGCGAGGGTCTCGAACATTTTCCCGATCCCTCCGAAATAGTGGTTGGAGATCAGGAACCCGACGGAGCCCATGCCGATCAGCATGATGATGGCCTGCATGAAGTTGGTCCAGCCGATGCCCCGAAGGCCCGAGACATAGACGAAGATGACCGCGGCGACGAAGCTGATCAGGACGGCGGTCTGCCAGGTGATGGCCCCGCCGGAGGCCAGCTGCACGATGAGCCCGCTTCCCATGATCTGAAGCTGGAGATACGGGACGATAAACACGACGCCGACCACGGCCACGAGGATCCCCAGGGCCTTGCTGCCGTACCGGTCCTCAAGGTAGTCCGGCTGGCTGATGTAGTTCATTTTCTTGCCCAGGCGGTTGATCCTGGGGCCGAGGAAGAAGTAGATGGCGTAGGAGATGGAGCCGTAAGCGAGCGCGTAGGTGATGCTGATGCCCTTGCTGTAGGCCCAGCCGGCCAGGCCCAGGAAGGCGAAGGAGCTGTAGATTTCCGCAGCGGCGGTCGTGTAGAAGAGGATCAGGCCGAACGACCGGCCGGCAACGAAATACTCCTCCATGCTGAAGGCCCGGTTGCGGCCCGCCATTACCCCGACGATGGTGGTGGCCAGAAGCCACCCGAAGATGATGACGAGCGTGATGGTCATTTCCTATCCGCTCCTTCCGTGACGAAATAGGCCAGCGCCATGCACACGAAGGTGCCGAAGATCATGAGCCCCTGCCAGAAGAGAAGGAACGGCATCCCGAGCACGAACGGCTCGATCCGGTTCGCCCAATTGGTCACCGGGGGCATGAATCCCAGGATCGCAATGAGCATGAAGATCAGCGACTTCCTTTCCCCTTTTGTGAGTCCCAACAGGATCACCTCCAACGGTTTATGAGAATGAAAATATATAAAAAGAACCCCCTTGCTGTATTTTTTCATCGAAGCATTCCTATGTCAATCTTATTAGGTAGTGATTGGAAGAGCATTCGGTCTGGCACTTCAGCGTCGTTCCGGTAGGGAAATTTGGCCTTACAATGAAGCCGGAAGGGAGGGATTTCGGATGCGATGGAGAATGGGATGGATCGGGATTGCCCTGATGATTGTCAAGCTGGCGGTCCCGGCCTCGGCAGGGCCTTTGGAAGAATGGGCGGCGGCGATCGAAGCCCGGGACCGGGGGATGGCGAGTGCAGCTTCGCTGCGGGCAGAGCTGGCTGGCCAAGCCGGGGAGGGCTCCCCGGTCGAACGCTGGCGACGGCTCCTCCGGGGCGACGAGTCCCCGGAAGCCCGGGCTGCCGATGCGGTGGCGCTGGTGGATGCCCTTTTCCCGGCCGGGGACCCGGCACGGTGGGAAGAGGTGAAGGGGTTCTGGAGGGCCGCGGAGGTCCCCCTGCCGCTGGCGGCCCTGGATGCCGTTTTCTACGGGGCGAAGGCCCTGCTTTCCATGCAGGATGGCCGGGCCCCCTGGCTGGCTCGCGTTCTGGTGGAAGCCCTCGCGGCTTCGGACCGGGCCCGAACGGTGGCTTTCCGGACGGCCCCGGCGGAGGTCCGGGCCCTGCTGGAGGAACTGGCTGTGCAGGCGCCTCCGCCTCCCACCGGAGGGTGGCCCTCGGGAAAAACGCTGGGAAGGCTTCCCTTCGCCCATGGGGTTTCCGGCTGGATCACCGAAACGCGGGCGACGATGGAGGGCATGACGTTCCTGAACGCCGCGGGGGTTCCGGTGGGAGGAACGGGCGTCTATGCCTGGGATCGAGAAAGAGGGAGAATCTACCGGGTCCTGGACAGCGAGCCGCGCAGGATCTGGCTTTTTTATGACGACTGAGAGCGAGGG
>Ga0208695_1001836_pt1 | contig 16718 bp, 14 predicted proteins | sample AD_UKC111_MetaG_FD_184449 | JGI IMG/M metagenome (GOLD analysis project Ga0208695, IMG submission 184449) | Active sludge microbial communities of municipal wastewater-treating anaerobic digesters from Hong Kong - AD_UKC111_MetaG (SPAdes)... | ecosystem: Engineered > Bioreactor > Anaerobic >... | reverse complement strand
CGGCGGGGCGCTTTCGACATTGATGACCCCACCAATATTGTCACCGCCCATGCTCACCGGCGAGACGCCCGGCACCACACGGATCGATTGGACCAGCTGCGGGTCGGTGTAAGACAGCGGTGAGTTCATGTCGTTGGGGCAAGCAACGTCGATGGGGCGGCCATCGATCAGGATTTTAAGCCGCTGTTCGCTCAGGCCGCGAACAACCGGCATCGCCGAAAAACCTCCGCCCGTGTTGACGCTAACCCCCGGAATGGCGCGCAACAGATCAGCTGTATCGCTTGAGCCCGCCTGACGCCGACGCAGATCGTCTCGCGTCAATTTGCGTCCCGAGAGCGGCGCGCTCGATATCTGGTCGGCGGCGTTTTGCGTGCTGACATCGACGGGAGGAAGCTGCGTGGCCTCTTGCGCCCGGGTGGCGACAGGCATGAGGCAGGACGCGGCCAGCAGGCCGCGCACGAAGAATGTGTGGCAATTCATGTGTAGTCCAGTTCTATGAGAACCCGAGCGTCCCGAACGGACGTCAGGCATGCGCGTCGGCAAGGCCGACACGCCGTTCAACAGCGAACAGGATTTGAGATGTCCGCTGCGCGAGCTTAGCGCAGCGCAGGCGGCCCTTGGGACGGCGGGGGGGGCGCCGCAAGACGATGGACCGTAAGGTCGGCAATCGCTGCACCAACCATCGGCACATAGCCGTAGAGAGCCGGCAGAAGCAGTTGCAGTCCGGTCGGGAGAACGGCTTGCCCGAGCCCGGCCGAGAAGAGGCAAGGACTGTCCGCCGCACTCTGCTTTTCACCGGGAACCTTCTTGCCGAGATCAATGACGATCTTCTGGCCTTCGACACCCGAGCAGAGCTGGACGACGATGCCTTGCGCCGTCGCGGTTGGCATATAGCCAACGGGAACGAGTATGCGCAGCGAGAGCACCAGCAGCATGGCCATCGCGAAAAGCGACCTGCCTGCTCGTGTCTGTCGTATCCACGCGTTCATGCGCAGGCCGTTAGACCGAACCGATGGATAAGCGCAACAGGCCATGCGCCCACCTCACGCCGACGCGCTGCCCGGCACTCAGACAAGGCGATAGCCCAGACCCCGGATCGTCCGGATGGCGTTGCGGCCAATCTTGCGGCGCAAACGGCCGACATGAACCTCGACCGTGTTGAGTATGACAACCTAGAAGGAAACGACCACCCGCAGCGCCTCACCGCGCCGCATCAGGTCAAAGCCTTCGTTCACCCGCGACATCGGCAGACGCTGAGAGACCAGACCGTCAAAGTCCAGATCGCCCGAAGCGCACAGGTCAAGCAGCTTCGGCAGCTCCGAGCGCGTCTTCACATTTCCCAGAAACGAACCCTTCACCGTTCGGCCCAATTGCAGGCTGAAGGTCGCCAGCGGCATGGATGTGCCATCGGGCGGCACGCCCAGCACCGTACAACAGCCGCATCCGATGCGCGTCGATTCCAGCGCCTGCGCCATCAGGGTTGCATTGCCGACACACTCGAAGGCGTGGTTCACCCCGCCATCCGATATTTGCCGGATGCGGGCAGGCACGTCCGGGCAGGCACGTGGATCGATGAAATCGGTAAGCCCGAAATTTGCGGCCTGCGCGCCGCGTTCCGGGTTGATGTCTATGCCGATGATACGGCCGGCCCCGGCCAGCCGCGCGCCTTGAACCACATTGAGCCCGATCCCGCCCAAGCCAAAGACCGCAACGTTTTCGCCAGGTTGCACATGCGCCGTGCGGGTCACTGCCCCCACCCCGGTCGCAACCGCGCATCCGGCAAGACAGGCGAGGTCAAAAGGAACGTCCTTGCGAATTTTCGCGACGTTCATCTCCTTGACGAGCACGAAACGCGCAAGGCTGCCGACACCGGAATAGGTCGACACCGCCTGTCCATCGAGCGTGACGCAATCCTGCGGCTGGCCCAAGGTCGCCAGAAACGCTTCGCACAGATTGGTCCTTCCTGAACGGCAATTACCGCAGACACCGCATTCGGCAATTGTCAGCGGGATCACATGATCCCCCGGTTGCACAGTGCTCACCGCCGCGCCAATCTCCCGAACGATGCCAGCCCCCTCATGGCCAACGATCACCGGGAAGGGAAAGGGCGCGCTGCTGCCATCAAGCTGGTGAAGGTCTGTATGGCACAGACCACTCGCCATGATCTCGACGAGCACCTCATCCGCCCGCACATCGCGCAGCATGACCATTTCGCGGCGCAGTGGCTCCCCGGGTGCGTGGCAGACCATGGCTTCAATCAGACGTGACATTGGACGCGCTCCGAAGACCTTTGGGAGAAATGAAGCCCTTGCATACCGCAGCAAGCTGCGCTTGGCTCGCTCTTCCTGCCACGGCGCGCGCTGCCAAATGCTGCCCAAGCCCTCTTGCCCGATCTGATCGCCTCACGCATGACCATGAAAACCCCTTTCGAGCCGGAGTAGAGAATGAGCCCCATCAACCGCCGCACAGCGCTGGGAACTGGCCTGGTGAGCCTTGCCTCGCCCAGCTTTGCGGCTGCCGCCACAAGCGATCCTTTGGCGCCCGCGCTGACCTTCGTCACGCGGCTGCGCATCGAGATTGCGCCCGCGATCGAGCAGGGCCGGGTCGATGGCAAGCGCAAGCGCTTCATTCCCATTACCGGCGGCACCATCGATGGCCCGCGCCTCAAGGGCAAGGTGCTGTCAGGTGGTGGCGACTGGCAGGCCATTCATGATGACGGGTTGACCGAGATTTATGCGCGCTACACGCTGCAGGCTGAAGACGGTACGACCATCGCCATCACCAACCCCGGCGTGCGCGTGGCGAGCCCCGAGGTCGTTCGCCGCATCGCAGCGGGTGAAGATGTGCCCGCCGACCAATATTATTTCCGCGCGACGCCGACTTTTGAAGTCGCCGACGGTCCCCATGGCTGGTTACGGCGCCGGGTGTTTGTTGCACGCGGCGTGCGCAAGCCCGACCATGTCCTGATGGACGTTTACGAGGTCGGCTAGGCTCAGGCCACCCGCGCCGGAGACACGACAGCAGTGTCAAAGCTCGCGACCATCCGGTCGCGATCTGCGGTTCGCCGGGTGAAGATGTCGAACGCATCGGCGGCTTGAAACACCGCCATGCCGCTGCCCGGAAGCGTACGGCATCCTCGCTGGCGAGCATCGCGCAGCAATTGCGTTTCGAGCGGGAAATAGACGATGTCGGCAACCCACTGCCCGGCATGGAGTGCGCCCGTATCGAAGGGCGTGCCGGGGTAGCTCGCCATGCCAACGGGCGTTGCGTTGACGATACCGTCCGCCGTTGCCACCTGCGCCTGCCCATCGGCAACATCAATGATGCGCGCCGCCGGATAGGCTTCGGCCAATTGACCCGAAAGGCGAGTGCGCCGCTCGGCATCGGCATCGACCAGAATGAGTTCGCTGACGCCAAGGCCGAGCAAGGCATGGGCCGTCGCAGACCCGCCACCGCCTGCACCAAACTGGACGACGCGATCCAGCTTTGCACCGGGAAGGCCGCGACGCACGCTTTCGGCAAAGCCCGTCACATCGGTATTATGGCCGATGCGGCGGCCATTTTCGAACCGCACGGTGTTCACTGCGCCAACCTTTTCGGCAGACGGGGCCAGCTCATCAAGAAAGGCGATCACATCCTGCTTGAAGGGATGCGTGATGTTGAGCCCGGAAAAGCCGATCAACTGCCCGGCATCGAGCAGGCGAGGAAGCTCATCCCGCGTCCAGCCGCGCGCTTCAAAGTCAAACAGCGTGTAGGTCAGGTGCAGGCCTTGTGCGGCCCCTTCCTGCTCGTGCAGCCAGGGCGAGCGCGAGGCAAGGATGTTGCGGCCGACAAGGCCGACCAGCAGCTTGCCACCCAAATTCCCGATCATGGCATCTTCAACGGACATCTGTTCTCCGGGATGGGCTTGGTATCAGATAATGGGGCTCCGCCGGGCCAATGGGGATGTGCCCGGCGGAGTTCCTGGGAGACGGCTATCAGAAGCCGAGCTTGAGACCCATGTAGTAGGAACGGCCGACCGCATCATACAGCGCAGTATCAGTGTTGTTCTGCGAGCTGGCGACGAAGGGCAGGTCCTTGTCGAGCAGGTTGTTGACACCAGCGCGCAGCTCGAAGTTCTTGCTGACCTTCACCGAGCCGAACAGGTCCCACAGCTGGTAGGACGGAACGCCGACCGCGGCATTGGCGGGCGTGAGGATCGAGCTCGCGTCCTTCATGCTGCTCTGATAGCGCCAGCGCAGGCCTGCGCCGAAGCCTTCCGTCTTCACGCCGAAGGTGGTGAGCGCACGCCAGCGTGGCGCGGCACGCGGCGGAACCGAACCCGGGCTGGTGCCGCCAACGCTGACGCCGGTGTAATCGAGCATCGCCGAACCCGGCAGCAGCTGAACCTTATAGTTGTTCAGATAGCCGATGTTGGTGTCGACATAGAGCTTCACGTCGTCGCCAAGGAACGGCGCGCGCACGCCCCAGTGGAGCTGTGCTTCGATGCCGTCGGTCTTGAGCGAGCCGAGGTTGAGATAGGGCGTTGCGACCTGAAGGATCTGGCCCGTGGTCTGATCGCGACCGATCAGGCGGCAGAATTCGTTGGTGGGCGAATAGCTCGGGTTCGAGCCATCAAGATTATAGCATTTCGACAGCACAGTGAGGCCCGGAACAGTCGAGATGACGTTGTTGATCTTGATGTTGAAGTAATCGATCGACACCGTGAAATCGCCGAACAGGCCGCTCTGCGCGGGCGTGTTGAAGACGAAACCGAAATTGTAGGTGTTCGCCTTTTCCGGCGTCAGGCCAAGATTGCCTGCAACAGTCTGACCGGTTGCCGTGGTCGGGAACTGGTAGGTGCTGATAGCAGCCGAGGGAACGCCCTGCGCCACGCAGAGATTGGCAACCGAAGTGGCATTGGCCCCCGCACGCGCCGTCGAGCGGACGTCGCACGGATCGCCAAGGGCTGCCGGCGGCGTACCGATGACAAGCTGCGTGCCCGACGGCGGCGAGAAGAGTTCACCGATATTGGGCGCACGCACGGCGCGCTGGTAAGACCCACGGAACATCAGGCTGTCGGTCGGGCTCCAGCGGGCATCGGCTTCATACGACGTCACCGAACCGGTCACCGAATAGTCGGAGACACGGGCAGCGGCGCCAATCGCCAGTTCCTTGAAGAAGGGCTTGTCGGCGATCAGCGGAATATCGATCTGGCCTGCGAATTCCTTCACGGAAATCGACTTGTGCGGCACGGCGATTGTCGCGGTGAAGGCTTCGACATTGCCACCCGGTGCCCAGCCGCTCAGCGCGGTCATGTCGCTGTCGGGCGTGAACTGGTAGCTGTTCTTGCGCCAGTCTGCGACGAGCGCGATCTGCGCGGGGCCAGCGCCCAGATCAAACAGCTTGCCGTTGACCTGTGCCTGCACCTGCGTCTGGCTCAGGCGTTCCTGGCTGAACGTGTCCTTGGTAATATAGGCTTGGCACGCCGCAGAGAGCGAACGGGCATTGGTGTCGCCAAAGGGATTGAAGCCGCCAGCGCAGATCGACGCGCCACCGTCTGCCGCGTTGAGCAGCGTCTGGACGCGGCTCTTGAGCACGGCATTGTGCATGATCTGGTTGTGGACCGACTGGTCGTACGACGCGAACGCATCAAACGTCCAGCCATCGGCAATGCTGCCCTTGATGCCTGCGAGATACTGCTGGACGGTGTAGTTTTCATCCCAGTTCTTCCACGGCACGCCGACATAGCGCGAGCTCCAGTTGAAGTTCGCATTCGGGTTGGTCCGCGAGGCGAGAACGGTGCGCAGGTCGGTCGGGATGAAGGGGTTGGTGACCGGAATGGTCGTGAGCGTCGGGAACTGCGTCAGGCTGCCGCCGCTGTTGGTGTTGACCGACAGGTCGACATACATGAACTGGCCATAGGCCGTCAGGTCCGGCGTCAGGTCATAATCGGCCTTCACAAAGGCAGTCTTGCGATCGAGCTTGTTGAGCAGCACGCCCTGAATGCCAACGGGCATGCGGACGTTGTTGCCAAGAACCAGATAGCCGTTGGAGCCGTTGTCGCCCTTGTAGTTGAGCGCGCCGGTCTGCGTGAACAGGGTTCCGTCATTGTTGAAGCCGAGGTTCGAGCCGAGCGGATTGCGCGCACCCGGAATGCCATAGGAATTGAACAGCGTCGTCAGCACCGCAGCACTCGGCGCGTTGGCCGCACTCGGGACATAAGTGCCCGTGCCGATGAAGGACGACGGCACCTTGTTGAAGAAGAATTCGCTGCGCGCCTTGCCAAGGAGCGGATCCTGCTTGGCATAGCTGAAGGCCGTGACGACATGGCCGCGATCATCTGCAAAGCTCGAGCCAAAGGCGAGCGAGGCGTTGAACTTGTAGGCATCGCCGCGTTCGCTGATCGAGTTCAGGATGTCAGCCTTGAAGCCGTCGAACGAGCGGATCGTCTTGAAGTTGACGACCCCCGACATGGCGTCCGAGCCGTAAATGGCCGAAGCACCGCCGGTGATGGCATCAATGCCGCTGATGATGGCATCGGGCAGGATGTTGACGTCGACGTTGCCGTTGATGTCCGAAACGGGAAGACGCTTGCCATCGAGCAGCACAAGGTTGCGGTTGGTGCCAAGTCCATGGAGGTTGATCGTCGCGCGACCGCCGCCGCCCTGACCGCCGGTGGCCGCGTTACCGCCGACCGTGAAGCTCGGAACCTGGTTCAGCGCATCCTGAAGCGTGGCTGTGCCCGCTTCCTTGATCGCGACGTCGCCGACCGTGGTGATCGGGCTGACCGAGGTGTTGTTCGGGCGCTGGATGAGCGAGCCCGTGACGACGATTTCAGCAACTTCGGTGGAAGCTTCGTCAGCCGCCGCGTCCTGCGCATAGGCCGTGCCCATGGCTGCCGCGACCAGCATCGGAAGCGCCGAGACGCCAACCGCCAAGCGATGTGAAACCTTCATCAGTATCCCTCCCTGTACGACTCAATATCAACTAACTGGTTCGTCCACCTAATGTACTAACTAGTTCATGTCAAATTTGTTGCAGATCTGTTACGCTTCAGCGGATTTGCGCGCAGCCCGTGCGGCAAGGCCAGCCGAAAGCGCGCACACAACGAGCGGCACGCAATATGCAGCGAACAGCATGGGCAAGGGCGTTTGCGCGGCCATCAGATAGCCCCCCAGCAGCGGACCGATGACAGCGCCGCCGCGCCCAACGGCAACCGCCCAGCCAATCCCTGTTGCGCGCCGGTCTTCCGGATAGATTGCGGCCGCCAGCGGCCACATTCCGTTATAGCCCCCTTGCAAGGTCATGCCGATGAGGAAGGCGACCAGCAGCGTGAGCGGCACTGACATGGCGATGCTGCCAAACACCAGCATGAACATGGCGGCGCTCAACAGGAAGGCCGGGATGATCCGCCCGAGCGGAAGGCGTACGGACAGGAAGCTCATCGACATCGTGCCGACAAAGGCCCCGAAATTGTAGAGCGCACCCGCATAAATGCCGTTCGTTTCCGAAAGCCCGGCCTCGATCGACAACTTGGGTATCCAGCTCACGATGAAATAGAGCGTCATCAGGCCCGCGAAAACGCCAAGCCAGAGGAGCAGCGTCGGCGCGCGCAATCCACCTTCGAACAGCGCAGGCAAAGATGCCTTGCGCGTCGCCTGTCGCGCTTGGGCCGCCCGTTCGGGAAGCACTGCCCATGTCAGCGGAAACATAATCACGGTCGCCAGGCCCGCCACGAGCAGCAAATGCTGCCAGCCGTAAATGGGCAGGGCATGTGCCGCGACGAGGCCGGTGAACACCGCTGCCAGCGGATAGCCCGCCTGCACAATGCCGACGGCCATGTCGCGTTGCCCTTCGGGGGCTGCCTCCGCCGCCAGCGCCGCCATTGCGGCAAGCACTGTGCCGATGCCCGCGCCGACGATGACGCGCGCCGCCATGAGCCAGCTAAGATTGGGCGCTAAGCCGCTCGCCACCATGCCCGCCGACATGAGCGCAAGCGCCGTCAGAATGATCTTGCGGCGCCCCAGCCGGTCCGCAAGCGGCGCAATGAAAATACCGCCCACGGCCATGCCGACGAGGCCCGCGCTGAACACGACGCCCATCGCATCCGGCTCAATCCCCCAATCGCGGGCGAGCGCAGGCGCGATGTACGACATGATCACGACGTCCATGCCGTCGACCATGTTGATCGCAAAGCACAGCCCGACAATGAGGAGCGCAGTCAGCGTCCAGCGCGTCGCGCCTGCGGCTGCGCCAGCCTCTGCGGATGATACGACCATGATCCCCTCCCCTTAGTCGCGCGGCTTGCGCGGCTCGGTCGGCGCGGGCTGTGCCGCTGGTGCCGACAATGCATCGAGCGTCTTGTAATGCGGCCAATCGATCACGCGAACGGTTTCGCCCAACTCCATCATGCGCGGGCGTTTCGGATCGAACACCGGCCAGTCCTTGCGCGGCGGCTCTCCCTTGGCAAAGGCGACGATCATCGACGACATGGTGTCGGACAAGGCGTGATCCGCCGACTGCCAGTTGCGCGTCGTGCGGAACAGGTTGAGCGCATCGAGCGTCCCCAGCCAATAGGGCACATCGCCCGTATGATAGGCGCCAACGGTCGCCGGATCATGGTCGCTGAACGTCACGCCATCGGCATAAGGCTGGCGGCGCGTGAAAAACCAGGCCCAAGTGGGTGAGGTTTGCGCCCGCGCCCAGCCCGCCATCTGCACGCCGAGCGAACTATCTCGCTGCACATCGACAACCGCCCGCGCGACCTCCGCATCTGTCTTGACCGGATAGGCCTTGAGCACCGCATCAGCCGTTTGCGGGAAGGCCTTGCGAATAGCGGCCTCATAGTCCGCAACGGTCTTGACGGGGCCCAGCGAGCGGAACGCCTCATCGCGCGTAAATCCGAGCATCACCGGCACGTCATTCTGACGATTCTGGCGGAAGGTTTCGGCAGGTGCCGCTGGCATGACCGTGCCATCGATCGTGATCGGCCCGCGCCGCACGAACGGCGCGGCCGCAATCCGGTCGCCACTCATGTCGCGCAATTGCTCGATGTTCGCGGCCCCAAGCGCCTTCTGGAAGCGGACCCCATCGGCCTCGGCTTCGGCAAGCGGCACGGATGCCAGAAGATCACCAAAGGGGCTTCCGCTCATCCCGACGATGCGCCGGAAGAGCCCCTTGGCAAGCGGGCTCGATTGCAGCAGCGCGACCGACATCGAGCCAGCCGACTGGCCCATGATCGTCACATTGTCGGGATCGCCACCAAGTGCTGCGATGTTCCGGTGGACCCATTGCAGCGCCGTGATCTGGTCCATCAGACCATAATTGCCCGACGCGCCATTGCCTTCGCGGGTGAGATCGGGATGCGCGAGGAAACCGAGATTGCCGACGCGATAGGCGATGTTGACCTGGATGACGCCCTTTTGGGCAAGCTGCGCGCCCGAATAGTTCGCCATGCTCGCCGAGCCGATGTTGAAGCCGCCGCCATAGACCCACACCACCACCGGATAGCGCGCACCGGCGGGGGCCGCGTCCTTCGGCGCCCAGATGTTGAGATAGAGGCAGTCTTCCGACGTCGCCTCATTCCCGAAATAATGGTTCATCGTCCGGTTGCGGAGCGGCTGGAGGCACATCGGCGCAAAGCGGTCCGCATGGAACACGCCCTGCCAATGCGCTACAGGCTGCGGCGCACGCCAGCGCAGCTCGCGCACGGGCGGTGCCGCAAAGGGAACGCCCAGCCACGCGCGCACGCCGCTCTCAAGCGTGATGCCTTCCATCTTGCCGCTCTCGACATCAACCGTCTGGGCCGCAGCGGGCGCCGATGAAAGCGCCAGCCCCGCAAGCGCGGCAAGCAGGCGCTTCACTTTGCGGGAACTCCAAGCGCTTTGTGGAAGAAGTCGAACGTGGCGTTGGTCGCCTTGAGCGTGGCGGCGCGCGTTTCGGCAAGCGTTGCGCCAATGAAGCTGTGATCGACACCGGGGATGTAGATCGTTTCGACTGGCACGCCCGTTGCCTTGAGCTTTGCTTCCATCAGGTGCGATTGGGAGACGTCCACCACGGCATCCTTTTCGCCATGGATGAGGAGCATCGGCGGGTCCTTGGCATCGACATGCGTGATCGGGCTGACGGCAGCGACCAGCTCCGGCTTGCACTCTTCGGGCTTGCACCGCAGCAGCATGTTCTGTGCGGAGTTGAGATCACCCGTCGCAGCGGCCTTTGCCATCATCGGCGCGAAATCGAACACACCATACCAGGTGACAGCGGCCTGAACGCATTCAGAGCCTGCCGCCGCCGGCTTGGGATCAACCCCCGTCTCGCCGCAAGTGGTTGCAACAAGCCCGGTCAGATGGCCACCCGCCGAGCCGCCCCAAACGCCGACGCGCGTCGCGTCGATGCCATATTTCGCGGCATTGTCCTTCAGGAAGCGGATGGCAGCGCGCGCATCCTGCAACTGGGCAGGATAAGGCGCTTCGCCCGACAGGCGATATTCAAGGCTGGCCACGACAAAACCTTCGCTCGCCAGCTTGGCAAGCGCCTGCGGGAAGTTGGCAAGCGCGCCCGAATGGCGGGTGTGGCCGCTCACCCAGCCGCCGCCATGGATATAGAGGACCAGCGGCTTCGGCGCCTTGTTCTTGGGCATGTAGATATCGACCACCATCGGGCGGAAGCCGGGCAGCGTGGAGTAGGTCACATCGGCAAGGCCCGTAACCCCGCCCGGGAAATGCGTGACGCGGTCAGGATAGACATCGTTGAGAGAGGGCTGCTCGGACACCGGAAAATCGCGTTGCGCAAGCGCTGCGCCAGACATGAACAACGCGGTCGCCGCTACTGCGGCCAGAAGGGCAGTCTTCATTCGAATCTCTCCTACCTAACTATTTCGTACATTGTTAGCGCGCCGCTGCACGCTTGGCAATTCGGCTATCTCTTGACCCAGGCGAGGATGATTTCGGCCACCTGATCGCGACGCTTTTTCATCGCCTTGGGCGCGCCCATATCGACGCCGAAATTGGCGTTGAAGGTGTAGCGGTTCGACACATTGTAAAAGCACAGCGCGCTGATCGACATATGCAGCTCAATCGGGTCAATGTCCTTGCGGAACACGCCATCGGCAATGCCCTTGTCGATGATCGCGCGCAGTTGCGCGATGACGCTGCGGTTGCGCTCCTTCAGCCCGGGAACATGGCCGATATGCTCGCCATGATGGATATTCTCGTTCATCACCAGACGTACAAAGTCCGGATTGTTGGCATGATAGTCGAACGTCTGGCCGATCTGCGCGCGCAGGGCCTGCTCGGCGGGCAGTTCGCGGAAGCGCTCTTCCGCCTCTTCCTCGCGCCCGCGGATGCGGACATAGGCCTGCTCGAGCACCGCGCGGTACAGTTCTTCCTTGCCGCCGAAATAATAATAGATCATCCGCTTGGAGGAATTGGTCTTCTCCGCAATCTCGTCAATGCGGGCGCCCGCCAGCCCCTTGTCGGCAAATTCGCGCGTCGCAACGGCAAGGATGTTGTTGCGCGTTTCATCGGCATCGTTGCTGCGTGCGTCTGCCGATTTTTTCACTCGTGCCAATTCTGTTCCCCTGCTTTGCGCGATTTCACTCTTAATGTGCAATTGCCGGAACTCAATCGGCGACATCGGCCTTGAAGCGCGCCTGCGCGGCAAGGCGGATCACGGCATTGGCAGCGCCATAGGCTGCATAGCCCCGCCGCTCGACGATCTCGAAGAAGACGCGCTTGGCAAAGGCGCGGCTGTAGAACTGGAAATACTCGGCCTCGCCATCGCGGTCATAGAGGATGTTGAGCGCGGCCATCCGGTCAATCAGGTCCGGATCCAGCCCGAAGCGGGCCTCAAGGTCGTCATAATAGTTGCGAGGGATCTCAAGCATGCCAAGCCCGTTGGCCTGCGCGGCCTCTGCCGCTGCAAACACATCGGGCGTCGAAAAGGCGAGATGCTGGACGCCTGCCCCCATGTAATTGTGGATGAAGCGCGAGGAGAGCGTCTGCGCTGCCATCGACCCGTTGAGCGTCACGCGGAACGCCTTGTCGGGCGCTTCAACGGCCTGGCTCTGCACCAGGCCAAGCGTATCGGCAATTTCAAGCTGCGGCGTTTTCGAGACATCGAACAGCGCGACATAATAGAGCAGCCAGGAGAGGAATTCCTCATATTGCATCGTCTGCGCAATGTGATCGACGCGCTCCAGCCCGAGCGAAACCGGCGCCACGACCTCTTCCACCACATGCGGGAACTCATGCGCCCAGACATCGCCTTGCGCACCATCCTTGATGAAATAGACGAGGCTGCCGCCGACGCCACGCACCGACGGCATCTGGATTTCATCAGGCCCAACCGCCTGATCGAACTTCTGGATGCCCAGCGCGGCCGCGCGTTCCAGTGCCGCTGCCGGATCGGACACGCGCAGGCCTAGCGCACACACCGACGCGCCATGGACGACATCAAAGCTATGCGCGAGCCCCTCGGGGTCGCTGTTCACGACAATGCTGATCTCCCCCTGCTGCCAGCGCACGACATCCTTGCGGCGATGGCGGGCGGTGGGACGAAAGCCGAGCGCAGTGAGCATGGCGCCTAGTGCATCCGCCTCGTCATCGCTTGCGGCAAATTCGATGAACTCGACGCCGGAAACATCGATGCGCGGCGGCATGGCGGGGGCAATCGGCGCACGCGGGCGGCGCGCCACGCTATCGTGCATCAACTGCAGCGAGCGGAACCCATCGCGCGCCACGCCCGAGGCAGAGCCTGCACGGAAGCGGTCGTTGAAGATTTCGAGCGACCAATAGCCATCATAGCCGATGCGGTGGATCGCCTCGGCCCAATCAGCGACGGGCAGGTCGCCCTGCCCCGGCATATTGCGGAAGTGGCGGCTCCAGCTGAGATAATCCATCTGCAGGCGTGGGGCATCTGCCACCTGCACAAGGAACAGCTTGTCGGGGCGGATGTCGCCGATGCTCGAGGAGGGAACGTCGCGTGCGAGCGAGTGAAAGCTGTCGAGGATAAGCCCGATATTGGGATGATCGACATCGCGCACGATGCTCCATGCCTCGCGGTGATCGAACACATGCCGACCCCAGGCGAGCGCCTCATAGCCGATGCGCATACCCGCGGCCGCCGCCAGTTCACCGAGTTCGGCAAAATCATCGATGATGCGCGCGCGATCCCCCAGCGCGAGTGGCGAACAGTTGGAGCAGACCAGCACAAGATCGGTCTGCAATTCGGCCATCACCTCGAACTTGCGCTTCATCCGCTCAAAGCCGCGCGCACGCTGCGGCTCGGGCATGCCTTCAAAATCCCGGAAGGGCTGGAAGAGCGTGCAGGTCAGGCCCAGATCGCGGATCGCCTTGCCAACGTCGCGCGGACTGCCGGGATAAGAGAGGAGATCATTCTCGAAAATCTCCACGCCCTGAAAACCGGCATCGGCCACTGCGCGCAGCTTGCCATCAAGCGTCCCGCTGATCGAGACTGTCGCGATCGATGATTTCATAAGGGGCTGCCTCTCGCGCAACGCGCATTTTGGTATTAACTAGTTAGTTCATAACAGGCGCATGACCGCGAGGCAAGACGGAGCAGCTTGTCCGGCAGCGGCAAAGTTGGCAGGCTCGGGTTTGGAGGAGATTCCGATGGATGATTTCACAGTCGCGCGTGTGGTTCACGTTGTCGCCGTGCTGATGTGGATCGGCGGGGTGGCCTTTGTCACCACGGTCATCATGCCCGCGATCCGCGCCGCGAGCGCCCCCGACGCAAGGCTCGCGGACTTCCACCGGATCGAGAACCGCTTTTCGTTGCAGGCCAAGATCTGGGTCTTGCTGGCAGGGACATCAGGCTTCTGGATGGTCTGGCGCGGCGGGCTATGGCCCCGCTTTTCAGACCCGCATTATTGGTGGATGATCGCCATGCTTGGGGTGTGGAGCCTCTTTGCCCTCATGCTCTTCGTCGCCGAGCCGCTGTTCCTCCACCGTCGCATGGCGCACTCGCCCAGCCCCGCCCGGGATTTCGCGCGGATGGAAATGGCACATCGCATTCTGCTGGTCGCGTCGCTCATCACCACCATCGGCGCGCTTGGCGGAAGCCATGGCCTGTGGTGAGGCAGGTCAAGATCAGGATGCGGGCGTAATCGCTTTCACATAGCGCAGCTGAACGGCTTCAACGCCTGCATTTTCCTGCACCGGAAGTCTTGCCGAAAAGGAGGCGCCGCGCCCGCCGTGACGCGCAATGGTGTTCCAGCGCACAGTCTGGACCGCAACGAGGCTGCCATCCGCGCGCCGGGCGGACACTTCCAGCCCACCGGCTACCGGACCGAATTGCATCTGGGGACGCTTCACGAAACCCGACACGACGATGCCCCCGGACACGCTGCGCGCATGTACCCACTCCACCGAGACGGGCGACGATGCCGCGCTGACCGTCAGCACCGGCAGGACGGGCGTCGCGGCCATAGCGGGAAGTGCAACAAGCGACGCGGCGAGCGCGGCGCTCTGGATATGGTGATATATCGTCTTCATCATTTGTTTACTCTGAAATCCAGAGCTCATGACTGTCAATGCGCAATCGGGTGAGCGCGCGTCCCGATTCGGCACGCGCCAGCGCTTCGGCACGGAAGGCGTCATGCACCTGCCGCTCGGCAAGAAGGACATCGGCCAGCCCGACCTCTCCGGCCTGCTGGCCCCGGCGCAGCTTGAGCAGGGCGGCGACCTGCGCGTCGAGCCCTTCACGCGCCCGCACCCAAGCCTCGTGCCGGTAGCGGGCATCAGCCATGTCAGTCGTCGCCATTTCGTTGACCGCGAACCGCGCCGCCGCCAGCTCGGCCTGCGCGGCGCTTGCCTCCGCCCCTGCCCGGTCTGACAAGGCTCGGCGATGGCCACCCCCCAGCGGCATCGAAAAGACGACACCCGCCCCGCGCTCCGCCCCGTTCCGCTCGGAAAGAACGCGCAGGCCAACCGAAGGATCGGCGATCCGGTCCTGCTTCACGCGGGCGGCGACTGATCCCAGCCGCAACGCCTCTGCCTGGGCGGCGGCAATCTCGTGGCTGCGCGCAACGATCTTTTCGCCAAAAACCTCAATGCTGTCTGCGGGCAGCTCCGGACGCGGCACGTCCGGCGCCAAGGCAGGCAATGCGAGGCCCGGAAACTGGGCGACGAGCCGCGCGCGCGCCACGGCTTCACGCCCGGCGGAAAGCCCGGCCGCCAGTCGTGCAGCGCCAAGTGCCGCCTCCGCCTGATCGGCTTCAAGCTGGGCCGCATCGCGCAACGCAACGCGACGGCGCACCGCAGCGAGCATCGTCGTGTAATTCTCAACCGCCTGCTTATCGACGCGCGCCTCTTCGGCAGCACCCAGCCAATCCCACCAGCTTTGCGCGAGCAGCAACGCCGTTTGATGGCGGGCATCCTCGGCCCGGTTTTCGGCCGCGCTCACCCCATAGGTGCCGATCTCGCGGTCAAGCCGCGCCTTGCCCGGCAGCCGCATCGGACGCGTGAGCAGCGCATCATATTCGTTGAAGCGCCCCTCACGGTCCACAGTGCGGTTGGTATAGCCCGCCGTCAGCGTGAACTCGTGCGTGCCACGGGCAAGGGCTGTCGCTTCCGCTTTTGCAGCGGCGGTCCGGGCCTGTGCGGCAATCACGGCAGGGTGCGCATCAAGCGCGGCGGCGACCGCAGCGGCATCGGGCAAACCCGGCTCGGCCTGCGCAAGCATCGGAAGCGCAAGAAGCGCGGCAGCTGCCATCCAAACGGACTTACGCATGGGCCGTCTCCCCTTCGGTAGCTGGATGTTCAAGGTCCCCCGCCTCGCGCTCGGCCTGGCTCTCCCCGAAGCGCTCGTAAAGGATGGGGAGCAGCACGAGCGTGAGCAGCGTCGAGGTAATAAGACCGCCGATGACCACGATGGCGAGCGGCTTCTGGATTTCCGAGCCCGGCCCGCTCGCAAAGAGCAGCGGCACAAGGCCAAAGGCGGCAATCGAGGCCGTCATCATCACTGGCCGCAGCCGACGCTCGGCGCCACGCCGCACGGCTTCGGTCAGCGACATGCCCGCCTCGCGCAGCTGGCGGAAATAGCTGACCATGACGAGGCCGTTGAGCACCGCAATGCCCAGAAGCGCGATGAAGCCAACCGAGGCGGGAACCGAGAGATATTCGCCCGACAGGGCAAGCGCGATCATGCCGCCTACCATCGCAAAGGGAATGTTGACGAGAATGAGCAGCGAGGCGCGCACCGAACCGAGCGTGCCGTAAAGCACCGCAAAGATCATCAGCAGCGAGATCGGCAGCACGAGCGCCAGACGTGCGGAGGCGCGCTGCTGGTTTTCGAACTGGCCACCCCAGACGATGCGGTAGCCCGGCGGCAGCGGCACATTGGCCGCAATGTCTGCCTTGGCCTCCTCGACATAGCCAACCAGATCACGCCCCGAAACGAACGCCTGGACGAGGGCAAAGCGCGAGCCGTTTTCATGCTCCAGCTTGACTGGCCCTTCGATGCGCGAAACGCGCGCCACATCGCTTGCCCGCACGAGCTGCCCGCCGGGCGTCCGGTAGAGCTGGTCTGCAAAGGCCTGTGCCGACAGGGCCTGCCCATTGCCACGGATGACAATGGGCACACGCCGGATTCCATCCGCCACCACGCCAGCCCGCACGCCATCAACCTGCGCGCGCATCGCATCCTGCAACTGGTCAACGGGCATGCCCGCGCGGCCTGCGGCAAGGCGGTCGATATCGAGCTGGAGATAATCGACG
>Ga0208695_1001835_pt1 | contig 16728 bp, 9 predicted proteins | sample AD_UKC111_MetaG_FD_184449 | JGI IMG/M metagenome (GOLD analysis project Ga0208695, IMG submission 184449) | Active sludge microbial communities of municipal wastewater-treating anaerobic digesters from Hong Kong - AD_UKC111_MetaG (SPAdes)... | ecosystem: Engineered > Bioreactor > Anaerobic >... | reverse complement strand
CAGCGCCTCTTCTGGTGCTTTACCTTAAAAGCCGGAGGGTCTATTCTCAGCTTTTCCGAATAAGCTTTCAGGAACTTTTTTACCTCTGATTCGGCGCACTCACTGTAAAAGTTCCAGATCGCCCTTTTTACCAGGGCTGGCTTAAGTTCATCAGAAACTGATTCAGGAATAAGAACGGTAATTTCGGACCCCAAAAAAGAGACAAAAGGTTTTTTAATTCCCTCAGCAGGCAGGATTTTCAGGGAATATTCTCTTCCCATATAGAGATACTTTTCCCCATCTGCATATCGCTTCTCCTGGTAGGGAAGCCTGTTTGCCTCAAACCAGTCCAGCTTTTCCCATACCCAGACAGCCTTTTTCTGTACCATGTCCCTGATAGCTTCACGGCTAAGCCCATGAGGGGCTCTAAATTCCACTGTCAGGTCCGGGCGGACAACAATCGCTGCTTTTCTCCTCTTTTTGCTGTACACTATTTCGTAGTTTATCGTTCTGCCGCAAGCTTTGATGCTGTCGTTTTTTCTCATAATCTGTCTCACGCCTGAGTTCTGAGTTTTATCCAGCTTTATATTTAACTTTGTTTAAACATCCGAGTTGCGCTTCCCGAGTTGCGATTCGGGAGCCCGCCGTCCGTTTCACTCGCTTCGCTCGCTCAAGCAGACTAATTTAGAAGTTAAAATAGTGAACTTCACTAACGAGAGCCGAAAAGTCAAGCTATAAAATCTCTGATCCGTGCAACATCATTCACTTTACCGAGTCTTTCCTGTCCTTCCCGAGTTCCGCCTCGGGAGGGCGGGGTCCTTTTCGCTGCGCTCAAGAGGACTGCTTAATAACGATGATTGGCCTTCAGGAATAAAAGAAGTACCTGTCTGGATAGCTAGCCGTTTAAAGACCTGTAAGACTCCTAAAAAGACCACAAGGTATTATCTGGTTCAGGCATAAGCCGTATCCATATCATATGCTCTGGTATAGTGTTCAAAGACGAGAAGGGTAAGAGTATTGCTGGCACTGTCAAAGGTGTAGATCAGCACAAAGGTCCCTATATGGATTCTCCATTTTCCCTGAAACTCGGCCCCAAGAGGATAGCCCATTTCAGGCTTATAAGCCAGAAGGCGGAGTCTCTTCTTGATATAATCATAGACGGGTCTATCGAGGCTGCAAATCTTTTTCAGGTTTCTGCTGACTGAAGGGTGAACTGCCACTTTATATGTCATTTTTCTACCTTTTTTAGAAATTCTTCAATCTCATACCTGGGTAAACGGTGCTGCAAACAGTCCTTTTCCGCCTTTCGGATTTTGAAGGAAAAATAGGGCTGAAATGCACTTTCTGGAGGATAGGAGATCTCATTGAATTTCGTTTCGAGCTCTTTTAGCTGATTAAAAATCTCTGCAAGTGTCATATGCGCCCCAGGCAATTTTAAGGACTTTTAAAATCATATTTCAGGCTTAAAAGTATTTTTTAAGGTATTTCTCTGGATGGACTTAAATAACGGATTTATATAACTAATTATATAAATCTTGGGCATAAAATAAAATAATTCGAAATGAATTTGAAACAAATTTGCTCCTGAAAATCACTGGAACAAAAGCTGTAAACTGCCTCGCATAAAGCTCCCGAATACGGTTTCAAAATTGGGAAAGAAACTGGAAAGATATTATTTTCAACTAACTATTATATATTTTTAGGCATTATATATAGCAGATTAATCTGAGTAACGATTTCAAGAACCCCATTAATTAAAAAATCAACAGGAGACGTTCAAATGCAATACAGCATGGGAATTGACGCAGGAGGGACATACACCGATTCGGTCATCATCCGGGATTCCGATGGCAAGGTGATGGATTCGAACAAAGCTCTTACAACATATCCAGACCTGCTTGAAGGAATTAAAAATTCCATTGACGGACTGGATGAGCAGTATTTAAAAGACGTGAAAATGGTATCTGTCTCCACAACTCTTGCTACAAATACAATCCTTGAAAAAAATGGCTACCCTGTAGGTTTGATTCTGGTAGGAGATTATGAGATCCCTGAAAAGATGCAGGCTGAATTCTATACTGCGGTAAAAGGAGGGCACGACCATCATGGAGCTGAACTGATTTCCCTTGACATGGAAGCAGTTGAGGCTTTTGTAGAGAAGGTAAAAGACCGTGTTTCAGCCTTTGCAGTCTCTTCATACTTCAGCATCCGGAACCCTGCCCATGAGCTGGCAGTCAAATCCCGAATTCATGAACTTACAGGATTTCCTGTTGTCTGCGGGCACGAACTCTCTCTTGATCTGGGTGCTTATGAAAGAGGGATTACGGCCTACCTTAACGCCCAGCTGATCCCCATTGCAAGCCAGTTTATCCTTTCTATCAAAGAAGAGATCAAACGCAGGGGAATGGACGCCAGGCTGCTTATGCTCAAATGTGACGGCTCTGTAGTGGGCATTAATGAAGCTCTGGAAAAACCTATAGAATCAATATTTTCAGGCCCTGCTGCAAGCCTTGTAGGGGCATCCCACCTTTCAGGGCTTGAGACCTGTGCAGTTATAGACGTGGGAGGGACAAGTACGGACGTCTCCATGCTCGAAAACGGGCTTCCTGAACTCTGCCCGGAAGGGGCTGTGGTCGGGGGCTGGCAGACAAAGGTAAAAGCTATCCGCATGGAGACTTCGGCAATGGGAGGGGACAGCCACGTCTGGGTCAAGAGTATGAAAATCAACATAGGCCCCCGCAGGGTTATCCCTCTCTGCGTTGCATCTGTCAAATATCCCGGCTTTCTTGAAGTCCTGAGAAAAGGAAGAATCCCGGGGACAATGTACCTTGAAGAAAATGTGCAGCCTACAAAGTTTTTCATAAGGACAGGGGTAAAAGCTTCAAACCTTGGGAGTTATGAGCAGGAACTCTTTGACAGGATTGGAGAAATCCCTGCTTCCCTTAATGACATCTTCTGGGAAACTCAGAAATCTCTCTCCCCCGGACTTCTCGATTCCCTCATTAGAAAACGCCTTATTCAGGCAATCGGCTTTACCCCAACCGATGCCCTGCACGTGCTCGGGGATTACAGGGGATGGGATGCGGAAGCTTCGATTGCCGGGGCAAAACTCCTGGAAAGGTACACACACACGGACCACATTGAACTCTGCAGGCGCATAAAAAGGGACGTCGCAAAAAACATGGCATTGAACCTGATGTCCTTTGTCTTGAAAGACGTCCCTTCACAGGAAATCGAAAAAATTATCCTGTCGGACAGGTTCGCTCAGTTCAGGATGAAAATTCCCGTCGTCCTCATTGGAGGTCCAGTAGTCGCCTATACTGAGGAGCTAAAGCAGATCCTTAATGCCGATATCATAGTCCCCAGATATTCGGATGTAGGAAATGCTGTTGGGGCAGTTGTCGGAAAAGGCATAAAAAGGATTGAAATCCTGATCAAGAGCACCTATTCTAAAGACAGGAAAAGGCTTGTTCTTCTGTTTTCCCCACAGGGTAGGGAAACCTTCGGGAGCTATCCGGAAGCCCTGGAATATGCAGATTACCTTGGAAGAAAACTGGTAATGGAATACATGACCGAGGCAGGGCTTGACAAAGGTGAGGTCCAGATAGAAGTAAACAGGAAGGATATTTCTTTGAGTGAAGCGGGCACGATACCCGTAGAGACAAAACTTGTTTTTGTTGGAGTCGGGATGCCTAAAGTCTGAGCTCCGGTTTTGTCCGGAACTTTTATATTATTTCCCTCAATAGTGCAAATATTATAAAAATGGCTTACCCAGGATTTGCCAGTGTGGCTTTTTGATTTAAAATAAGCCTGAAAAAAATTGAAACCCAAATGACAATTTATGAGTATTCCGAAGCAAGCAGAATAAAACAGGAAGTTAAAAAAAATGGCATACAGTCTTGGCATTGATGCCGGCGGAACCTATACTGATTCCATATTAATCAGGAATTCAGATGGAAAGGTTGTAGGTTCAAACAAGGCACTTACGACATATCCCGACCCTCTCGAAGGAATAACGAAGTCAATTGATGGGCTTGATCAGGAAAAGCTGAAGCTTGTTACCATGGTTTCAGTCTCCACAACCCTTGCAACCAATACCATCCTGGAAAAGACAGGGTATCCTGTGGGGCTGATTCTTGTAGGCAACTATGAGATCCCTGCGGACTCGGAGATTGAAAACTGCATAATGGTTCAGGGCGGGCATGACAGCCATGGAGATGAAATAGCACCCCTCGACCTTTCTGCAGTTGAAAGCTTTGTTTTGAGGCTGAAGGGAAAGGTTTCGGCTTTTGCAGTTTCTTCTTATTTCAGTGTCCGTAACCCCGAACATGAAATGCAGGTAAAAGACCTGATACAGGAACTTACAGGCCTTCCAGTTGTATGCGGGCATGAACTTGCCCAGTCACTCGGAGCTTACGAAAGAGGAGTTACAGCTTACCTTAATGCCCAGCTCCTGCCGGTAGCAGAAGGTTTTTTAAAAACAGTTGTCTGTGAAATAGAGAGAAGAGGGCTTGAGCCCAGAATTGCCATGCTCCGCTGCGACGGGTCTGTTGTCAGCATGCATGAAGCCATGAGAAAACCCATAGAATCGGTATTCTCAGGACCCGCCGCAAGCCTGCTCGGAGCTTCTTACCTCTCAGGACATGAGACCTGCACCGTTATAGATGTCGGGGGAACGAGTACGGATGTCTCCCTGATCCATAAAGGGCTGCCTTACCTCAGTGAAAACGGAGCCATAGTAGGGGGCTGGCAGACAAAAGTAAGGGCGCTCAGGATGGAGACCTCGGCAATGGGAGGAGACAGCCATGTGTGGGTTCAGGGCAGCAAGACAAATATCGGGCCTCGCAGGGTAATTCCTCTCTGCAGGGCCGCTGTCCTTTACCCTTCATTCATGGATACCCTGAAAAAACGCTGGATTCCTGACAAACTCAAATTGAACGAACATATACAGGCGACAAAGTTCTTCGTAAGGACAAAAAAGGAGCCTGTTAACCTTAACAGGGAAGAAGAGGAACTCCTCGCCCTTATAAATGATGAACCGCTTTCTCTAAAAGACATTTACTGGGACAAAAATATTCTGCCTGGTAAGAAAGTAATGGACTCCCTTATCCAGAAGAGGCTTGTGCAGGCTATTGGTTTTACTCCAACCGACGCCCTGCATGTACTTGGGGAATATGCCGAATGGAATTCCGAAGCTTCGGTAATAGGAGCTACCCTGCTTGCAAACTTCATAGGGACCGAAAGACAGGAGTTCTGTATAAATGTAAAGCGGCTTTTTGCCCGGAATATGGCAAAAGACCTCCTTTCCTTCCTTATGGAAGGAGTTGACAGAAAAGAAATTGAAAAGATGCTTGAAGGCAGCTTTTTCTCCCGCTTCAAGATAGATATTCCGGTTGTGCTTCTTGGAGGTCCCGTAAGAGCTTATGTGGATGAACTGAAAAAATTGATCGATGCAGAAATTATTGTCCCGGAATACTCTGAGGTAGGAAATGCTGTGGGTGCTCTTGTAGGAAAAGGGACAAAGCGCGTTGAAATCACAGTCCGCACAACTTACAGTGAGTCAAGGTATGACCTGAGGACAAAAGGGGTCTTTGTCTATACTCCTGCTGGAAGAAGGCATTTTGTCATAAGAAGTGAGGCTCTTGAGTTTGCTGAGGAATTCGGAAGAAAACTTGTTCTTGATTATATGGGTGAATCCGGGCTTTCTCCTGACCAGGTCACAATCAGTGTAGAAAAGAAAGATATAATGGTCAGTAAAGGTGATATTCCCCTTGAGACGAGGTTTATTTTCGAAGGTGTCTCAAACTCGGACGTTTACGAAAAAGCGGTATCCGGGAACAAAACATGCAGGAACTTTGCTGAAGTTGAGGGACTGACCTGATATAAAGGCAATCTCCTGATGGACTTCAAGTTGAAAATTGATAGTGAAAAAGGGTAAAGTTCATAACTTTCCTGTACGTTTGAAACATGAAACATTCATTGATACATGGAATGCCGGTTTAAGCTTAGCAGTTAATTCGAAAGGTTCTTTCAGAACTATAGGAAAGTATTAAATCAGTTACATATTATCTATCTGTGTACTGGTTGTCCAGACAATGAAAACCGCACAGCAGAAGTAAGGAGTACAAAAACTTAAAGGAGTTTATATGATCCCTAGAAAAGCTTTTTTGACAAAAGGTACCGGAGTCCATAAGGACAGATTGGCATCCTTTGAACTCGCACTGAGGGATGCAAAAATTGAGAAATATAACCTTGTTAGCGTATCAAGCATTTTACCTCCCAATTGCAAACTTGTTTCCAAAGAGGAAGGTCTTGCAGAACTGAAACCCGGTGCAATTGTCCATTGTGTTCTTGCGAGAAACGATACTAACGAGCCGCACCGTCTGATGGCATCAGCCATAGGGACCGCCGTGCCCGTAAATGAGGAAAATTACGGCTATATTTCAGAGCACCACTCTTTTGGGGAAGAAGAAATAATTGCCGGAGAGTACGCTGAAGACCTGGCTGCAACGATGCTGGCAACGACTCTCGGTATTGAGTTCGATGCAGAGATGGCATGGCATGAGAGAGAGCAGGTATACAAGGCAAGCGGGCACATTTTTGACAGCTTCCACATCTGCCAGACAGCAAAAGGCGACAAAGACGGAAAATGGACCACGGTAGTAGCTGCCATGGTCTTTGTTACAAGTAAATGCTGAGGGGTTAGACCCCCTTCACCTTATACTCCTGCTTTTCAGCAGCTGACTTTTCATTTTCTATTTTTGCGACCCTCTACAATAGTATAACCAGCTATTGAATCAACTGGTCCTGAGCCATAAAAATGAATTAAAAAAGAAAATTCCGGGGGTCTCCGGGTTAAAAAAGAATCGATGAAGAGTCAGGGGACATGGCTTTAAGATACTGTTCCTTTGCTTCATCAAAACGCTCAAGCTTGAAGAGAAACAGGCTGTAACTGTAGCGGGTATTAATGTCTTCAGGGTCCAGTTCCAGGGCTTTTCGGTACATGGCTTCAGCCTGCCGAAACATACCCAGCCTCCTCAACAGATTGCCGTAGTTGCAGAGTGCAGGAACATGGCATGGGTCTATTTCAAGGGTCTTTTTGTACTGGATTTCGGCTTCACGATACCTTCCAAGCTCAAAAAGAAGCTGCCCGTAATTAACCCTTGTATCCGCATCCTCTGGTTTCAGCATGAGGATAAACCTGTACTGCATTGCTGCCTCCTCAGCCCGTCCGGATTCCGAGAGCAGGTTGCCGTAGTTGCAGAGAGCACCTATGTGACCGGGGCTTATTTTCAAAGCTTCCTTATAATGAACTTCAGCTTCCTCAACCTTCCCTTCTTCCTTGAGGTAATTGGCATAATTATAGTTGGCTGACACATGCTCAGGCACCTGTTCAAGCACCTGCAAAAACTGTCCTTCGGCTTCCTCTCTTCGCCCCATCTCAACAAGGAGGCTGGCATAGTTGCAGCGGGTGTTTGCATTTGCAGGGTCCAGTTCAAGAGCTTTCCTGAACTCGCATTCTGCCTCCTGCAGTTTTCCGAGTTCAAAAAAGAGGTTTCCGTAGTTGCAGTGGGTGCTGACATGTTCGGGTTCGAGTTCAAGAGCCCGTCTGTACCGGCTCTCTGCTTCAGATTTCCGCCCAAGCTCTGAAAGGACGATTCCCTGGTTGCAGAGGGAGTTGACATGTCCGGGGTCAAGCTTCAGGGCTTCATCGAATTCCTGAAGAGCGGTTTCCTTTCTCCCGATAAAATAAGCAAGAACTCCGGAAAGGAAATAAGCCTCAATCTGCTGCTCCCCTTCTCCCATAAGGGCGCAGGCTTTCATGAACACGTATTCTTCTCTGAACATCCCCTTTGAGTCACATATCTTTGCGATGTTCAGGAGAAAATCTGGAGAAATCCCGTTTTTCCTTGAAAACTGGACTGCATACTAAATCCCTGCACCGGGGTCGTCCTCATTTTCCCTGACCGATTCCACGACATCAAAAACAAGTTTATTGATCATGTCCAGGTCCATAAAAATCAATTCTCCCAAAAATAATTCCCTGAGAAAAAGCTTCAGCTTCCTTCTTATTTAACCACAGTTTTCAGCCGATAAATACTTTATTATATAATCCGGTTCGGGGACAGAGTTCCAAAAAAGTTGTTCTGAAATTCGGTATATTAGTTCCTTTTTCCGAGAAATCAGGTCGTTCACCTTTACATGGTTGATATTTTTGAAAAAATAACGTCTGACTCAAACTCCTGGATCCTGACCCCTAAAAACTTATTTGCCACATCGAATTTTCTATTCAGGCAGTGTTGTGCCATCCCCGAAAAAACAGAAAAAGAGAAAGAATAGATAAAGGTCAGCACGTAGAAAAGATTGATGATACCTAAAAAACTAACCTGTGAATAGGCTCAAAACAAATAACTCCTATTTTTCTGCTTTTTGTGCTTTTTGTGCAGGGACGCCAGACAAGCTGGCGGAGGCGCTTATATTTATTTGAGAATTTTAACAAGGTCAATCAGATCAAAATATGAATTCGTCTGTTCCTTTTTTTGCGTTGCAGACGAGACAAGTTCAGCCTGCAAGGAGGAAACAAAGTATTCAACTTTTGTTTGCTAACAGTAATTCTTGCAATTCTTTTAGAGAAAGGATTGAATCTTTTCTTCTGTGAATCATACGATGGCAATTAGCACAAACACATATTAAATCTGTTTCAGCATTAATTGGAACAGAACCTTCTCCTTCGCAGAGTGGTTTTACATGATGTACTTCGATATAATCTCTCCCTATTTCACCATATGTCTTTTCAAAATCAAAACCGCATCCCTGGCATACAGTTCCATGTATTGTAATAGCATTACGTCTATTTTGTGCGTTTCGTTCATATCGAGTAGTATAACATAAAATCTTTTTACCGTCCGGTGTGCTTTCTACAATGGAACTTGTAAGCTCATCTTCTTCAGATGGAAATTATTGACCATCTACCATACCAAGCTCTTCTAATGCCTGGACTAACTCATCTCTTAATTTCCAAACAAAATGCTTAGACGGATTGTAGTCTTAATGCCATCCTTCAAATGGTACAATGAATTTTGATTTATTGCCTTGAGTACCGATTACTTCAAATCGATTTAGATATTTTAGAATCCGATTAGTTAGACCAATAACAATTCCGTTATATGGAGTGCCTTTCAACTCAGGAGAATACTTTGCCATTATTGCTTTTGATGTTGCTTGATGGTCAATTTCTTTATACCATTTCAAAATCATATCTAAAGCTTCTTTGTAAAAAATAGTTGGATTTTGAAGCATTGATTTCCACTCTTCCACAGTGATATCAATGTCTGCTTCATATCGACCATCAGAATACGTCAAGTATCGCTGTTCCATCAGTAACTCACCTTCAAATTTGGAAATAAACCAAATGAAGATACAATCACTTTAGAAACGTTAAATTTTTTGATTAAAGAGCGTCTAACGCGCTCATTTTCTTAAGTACTTTCTACAACAATAATAGTTGGTATGAAAAAGTAATTTATCCTGATATCAAACAGTGGTGATATGTTAGAAGAAATTGTTTTTTGCCCTATTTGTGGTCAAGGAACTTTAGATTCAGAACAAAATACTAGTTTTAAAAAAGTATAAATGGAAGAGGTTTAGAGCTTTCCCGGTCTGAGAGGTATGTAAGGCTGGAAAAACCTTGCCCACATGTCCCGGAAATACTTTTCATAGACTCTTGGCTGGATCGAGTCGCTTCTTCCAATAAGTACGGCACCTGCAAGTATAAAGAGGCAGCCGTTGATCGTATTCGACTGCAGAGTCTCTCCCAGGAGAGTGCAGCAGAAACAGATACTGCTGACCGGCTCAAGCAGGGAGAGCACGGCTGCGGTTTGAGCTTTAATACGAGCCAGCCCTCTAAAGTACAGTAGAGATGCAAGAGCAGCAGCTATGATTCCTAAAGGTATTAGCAATTTAAGGTTTTCAAGCAAAACCGGCCCTGACACGGATATTCCGAAAGGGAAGAGCAGGATAAGGGTTACCGATGTTGACCAGAACATCTGCTCTACAGCCGAATAGTTTTCCTTCAGGTGATTCATGGTCATGATCGAGCAGCCATATGAAAGACCTGAGATCAGTCCGAAAAGGATTCCTGTAATGTAGATTCCATTTTCCGGGGCTGCAATCCCGCCTGCGTTTAAAGGGTTGATAGCAAGCAGTATACCCGAGATAGAGAGGGTAAGTGCAAGCATATCCAGTACAGTTACACGCTCTTTAAGGAGCAGGGGAGAGAGCAGGGTAACATATATCGGCGCTGTATACAGGAGAAGCACAGCTACAGGGATGCCGAGCTGCCTTATTGCGGAGAAGTAGGTAAACATCGTTACGGCATTAAGAACCCCAAGCAAAAGCATATAGGATTTCTTTTGCTTCAGTTGAACTTTTCTTATCCCCCCGAACAAAGCAAGATACCCAAGAACGACCGCAAACCCGAAAAATGAGCGGTAGAAAAGGATGGAACCTGCTTCCATTCCTTCTATTTCTCTTACAAATATGCCTGTTATCCCGAAAAGGATACAGGAAGTAATAACTGCTGTAAATGATTGATTATTTTCATTGAATGTAGTGAACATAATAATTACAAGAGAGATATTAGACCCTGAATATAAAACTATTTGAAAATTATAAATCAGTATATATATAAAAAGATACTGAAGTTAGACATAAACTTAAGTAAATAATGGATAGAAGAAAAAATAACATAAATTATAAAATAATAATGAGTAAAAATAAGGAAGAATTAAAGGAAAAAATAATGTATAAATAAAAATAAAATATAAATTAATATAAAATATAAATTAATTAATATTTCTTCCTGTTTACTCTACAAAATAAATCATTTCGTTTGGAGTACGGGTCAGTTCATTACTCTCTATCCCCGACCGAATGAGTTTTTCTATCCTGTCCCATGCATTTTTGCGGGTGGTCTTAATCCCCAGCACCCTCGAGGTCTGGATGATAAGGTCTTCCATAGGGGTTGAGTACTGGTTTGTAAGGACGAAACGGACAGCCTCCTTTATCTCTTCGTCACAGATCCATTCGATCTTTGCATACGCTTCGGCATCCCGCCTGCGCAAAAGGGCTGAAGGTCCCGAAATAGGCCAGTAAAATTCTCCTTTTGCCTGAATTTTTCCCGAACTTTCGGCAGATGCCGCAGCGTCAAGTATCCTCTGCCTTATTTTACCGAGCATGCGCGGGAGTCCTGTATGTGATCTTATCCTCTGGAGTATTTCCTCCGAATGAATGGGGCCTTCAACTTCCACAATATTTACAACTGCCTCCTCGATCTGTGCATCAGAGATTTCAGAAAGGTCTGCTGACTGCTGGAGTCCGGAGGAGAGGCAGATTCTGTAAGGAGGAACAAGAGCTTCAAGAGCGTTCACTTTTTCTGATACCTTTTCCTCCACCCCTTTCACATCATCAGGGTCATCAGGTTCGATTATTTTGGGATTTTTAACCCCGGACGTTGAACCGGAACCGGTTTCTGGTTTACCCTGAGTATCACTGCCATGTATGGATTCAGATTCAATTTTAGATTTAAGCCCTGATTCAGATTTTATTCCGGGTTTCGAACCATCTTTATCCTTTTTTTCTACTCCGGTTTCATTTCTGGCTTTTATTTCACTGCCAATCTTAGCTCCAGAGCTGGATTCCAATCCTGCCTTATTTCCAGACCCGGTTTCAGGTTCAAATATTATTTCAGGCCCTGAACTCCATTGAGGGTCAGGATAATCGTCCTCATCAGGTTCTTCAGGATCAAAGAAGCCTCCAGAGCCGTAAATGTAAGCAAATTCGTTAATCTTCCTGCCTTTTCTCTTCTTTTCCGGACCTGCACTGAAATCGATTTCAGGGTAAGCCTGGTAGAAGTTCATTTTTTCAGGTTCAGGCTCAGGAATCAGGTACGATTCTTCCCCCATATCCGTTTCAAAATCCGAGCGCGGATCAGCACTGAATTTAAGAAGTTTTGATTTCTTTGATTTTCTGGAAGGCCTGTTTCTGGAGTTTTCGTCAGCTAATGTGGCCATAGACTCTGCTTTGAAAGTCATTTCAGGAAGGAAATCTCCACCTGAAGAAGTTGAAAGACTTTTATTCAACCCGAAGACATCCTGATAAGATAATTCTTCATCTCCTGCTTCGTCTTCATATTCCCGATCTTCTGCCGGTTCCCCTTCGTATGCTTCTTCTGTCTCCTCTTCGTCTGCTGCTTCAGGAGGAGTTTTTGTGATACGCTTCTTTTTAGGCGAGTATTCGACCTGAACTTTCCTCACAAAGGGCGAATTTCCTGAAATGTTTTCTAAAAGGATATCCGTCCCGGAGGATTTTTTCGTCAGAGGAGCTGTCTCAAATGTCTTCACTTCAGATTCTTCAGAAGAATTGACATCAGGCAAAATCATACTGGCAGCAGGACTGACACTTATCTCATAATTTTTTGCGGTTTTTGCCCAGGCAGCGGGCTCGTTTAGATTTACAGCTTCAGGTTCGGGTTCGGATTTCGCCTGCAGTTTTGCCTGCTTAACAGCTTCCTTTACGGTTTCAAGCAGTTTTTCCCTGCATTCTTTGGGGTGGAGATACCAGTCAGTAGACCAGACCCTGTAGATATTCCAGCCCAGCCCTTCAAGTACCTGCTGGCGCAGGCGGTCGCGGTCCCTTGCAACAGGAGATGAATGGTAATCTGCCCCGTCGCACTCGATCCCGAGCACATACCTGCCGGGATGGTGAGGGTGAGGGACAGCAAGGTCGAGCCTGTATCCTGCGCACCCTATCTGCCTGTGGACCTCACACTCGTTTTCAGTAAGAAACTCGGCAACCGCTTCTTCGAAAGGAGAATCAAGTTCCTTCATACCGCACGACGGCGCAGGAAGCGTGCCGCTCTCGGCAAACTCAAGGAAGACTTTGAGGGCTTTGAGCCCGAAAGGAGAGTTTTCGTCAAGTGGCAGGTCTCTTGAAGTAAAGTTTGAAAATACAACGCATTTTTCCCTTGCCCTTGTGATAAGCACATTAAGACGCCTTTCTCCTCCGTCCCTGTTAAGAGGACCGAAGTTAAGGGAAAGTTTCCTGTTGTAATCAAAGCCGTAACCAACACTCAGCAGAATTACATCCCTTTCGTCGCCCTGGATGGTTTCGAGGTTCTTTACAAAGAAGTGTTCACCCCTGTCATTCCCGGAATTTAGGTCAAACCCCGGGTTTGCTTTAAGGAGGGCTTCTATCTCTTCCTGAATAGCTTCCTGCTGTTTAATATTGAAGGTCCCGACCCCGAGGCTCTTTCCGGGATACTTCTGGTAGTGTTCAAACACTGCCCTGGCAACAGCTCTTGCTTCTATCCTGTTTACCCCGCTCTTGCCCCTGTCGTAAGCTGCATCAGGGAGGTGGACGAACTTCAACCCCAGGCTTTCATCTTTCTGCATAGGGGAGGGGTAAACGTAGAGGCGGTTATCGTAGAACTCCTGGTTTGAAATTGCAATCAGGGACTCGTGCCTGCTCCTGTAGTGCCAGCGCAGGGTCTTTACCGGGAAACTGCGCTTGCAGACGTTAAGTATGCTTTCCATGTCCCCTGCGGGTGTATAGTCTTCGGGCTCAGTTTCATGAGAATCGACAACAGTATCGAAGAAGTCAGTTGGAGGAAGCTGCTTTGAGTCTCCCATTACCACTACCTGCTTTCCGCGCAGGAGCGCACCGACAGCATCTTCGGGCCTGACCTGACTTGCTTCGTCAAAGATGATAACATCGAACCTTGTGCTCCGCGGGTCAAGGTACTGCGCAATGGAAAGCGGGCTCATGAGGAAGCAGGGCTTGATTTTCTGTATAAGGCCGCCTGCTTTTTTCATTAGTGTTCGGATAGGCATGTGTCCGCGTTTGCGGTTGAATTCGTTAAGCAAAATTCCAGCTTCGGAAGCCCTTGACGCCCCAGAAGTCAGCTTTGGAGCGTCTTCATAGGCAGAACAGACAATCCTCTTCCTGTTTTCAAGCAGGACTTTTTTGTCAAGCTCTATGAACTTGCTGATCTTGCCTTCATGCAGTTCCCGGATAAAAGCAGATAGATCTGGTCTCTCCCTGAAAGCCCGATGCAACATGCTTTCCGCGTAGTTTCCTTCAAAAGCAGGGATCATATCCTGAGGCTCTATTTTTCCGGCTTCTATGTCATCAAGCATAGGAGAAGCGAGTGTCTCAAGGCATGCCTGCCTGTATCCAAGGTACTGGCTCCAGAAAACAAGGGAAGAAGTCTCATCTTTCCATTTGGTTACACGGGTCTTTAACTGGCTGAGTTTTACAGCTTCGATATCACCGAACATTTTCCCGAAATCTGCCCCTATGAGAATGCCGAGTTTTTCAATGGAGAGAAGGAAAGTATCCTTTGCTGCCATGACTTCGTTCACTGCAGATTCAACGGATGCCGAGTCAACTCCGCTCCCAACAAGCCTGACCGACCTGTCAGTTAAAAAGCCGTCTTTGATATGCCTGCGGAAAGGAACCATCCATTTGCAGTAATCTTCCAGCAGGGCAGGGTCGCTCTCAAAGCCTTTCCAGTAATCCGAGAAGAATTTTTTCCCGCTTATTTCAGCCCCTTCAAGCTCAGTCCTGCGCGCCTTGCATTCGGAAACGCAGGCAAGGTCGAGAAGGATTTTGCTGTCTTTTGAAGGAGCCCCCGAAATATAGCAGGCTGAAATATCCTTTTTTAATTTCCTGTATTTTGAGTTTAAAATGCTGAGCAGTTTGCCGGAAACTTCCTTAAATTCCGATGCGTTGAAATCAAAAACAGAAGGATGGAAAGTTTTTTCCACAAAGGTTTTCAGTTCCCTGTACTGCCTGACCTTTGATACCAGAGCTTCGGCTTCGGATATAAAAGCCTCGGAGTCCCATTCAGGGTTCTGAAGCAGTTTCTCAGGAAGGGGCTTTGATTTGCTGATAAGTTTTGCAGCTTCGGTTATGCCGGAAATATCTTTGAGCGTCTGAGGCTTTGCGGTTGCAGAGATATCGTTGAGGGTTTTTATCGACTTTTCAAGGTTTTCAAAAGCAAAAGCGCATTCATCTGCAACAGCCCCGATTTCCCCGAGGTCTGAAGGCAGAACAAGTCCTGGCTCACAGCCGTACCAGGTATTTTTCTTAACCGGCCCAAGGGCTGGAAGTACCTGCCCCATTTTTTCCAGAATAGACTCGGCTTCTGCCCAGGCTGCAGGTTCCCATGTCTCAGCATCCTGAAACTTAAAGCGGGGCATTTTCAGGCCCTTTGACTCAAAGTAAATCCTGTTCTTTTCCTTTACTCCATAAAGAGAATACAGGCTTGGATAGATCTTTCCCGCAGGTTCCCTGAGTGTCTGTGCATACCCGTTGAGCTCCTGTTTAAGCTTTTCAAGCTCGTTAAGGTCCCTTTCGGCACTTATAGCAGGAGGAGCTTCGCGGTTAAGGGCTTTCTCCAGCTCTTCAAGTACGGCTTTTTTCCTTGTCTGGTGGCTGTGGACCTCGAGGCAGAGATCTCCCAGACCGGCATTGTCGAGCCTGCTCTTTACCACCTGAAGGGCAGCCATCTTTTCACTCACAAAGAGTACGCTTTTGCCCTGTGCAAGCAGTTCTGCAATTGTGTTTGCAATGGTCTGGGACTTTCCGGTTCCGGGAGGCCCTTCCACTACAAGGTCTTTTCCGGCTTTTACATCTTCGATGACAGCAATCTGGGAAGAGTCGGCATCCATTATATGGTAGGTGTCTTTTGCCGTAAGTTTAAGGTCAACTTCCTCTTCCCGAAAGCCCTGAACCTCACTTTCGGGTTCCTGAGGATTGAAGACTTTCTGAATCAGTGGATGCTCTGCAGGGGACATGTCTTCAGGCCAGGTCGCAGTGTCCAGGTCTTTATACATGACGAATTTTCTGAAGTTGAAGAGGTCCAGGCAGACTTCCGGAATGATTTTCCATTCAGGTTTTTCGCGGATTGCCGCAGCCACTGTCCTGAAGTATTCCTGTATCCCTGAGGCTTCTTCAGGCATCTCGAATTCAGGAACCTCTATTCCGAATTCTTTCATCCTCGCCTGAAGGGTAATGGAGGTGAAAACCTCATCCCCTGTCCACTGGATGCTGAAATTTCTTCCTTTTCCTATCCTTTTGAGTTCAACAGGGACAAGGATAAGGGGGGCCTTCAGGCTCTTTGCCGGAGATTTGGTTTCACTCCACTGCAAAAAACCCATTGCAAGATAAAGAACCGGATATCCCTGCTCTTCAAAAATGGAATTTGCCTGGTTAAAAACGTAAAAAAGCTTCCTGTCAAGGGTCTCATTGTCGTCAGGAGTTTCAAGGAAAGGTTCGGAACGGGAGTTAGATGTTTTATTTTTTTCTTCGGAAGTAAGGATTTTACCTATCGTTTTCAGCAGCCGGTTTTCGCTTTCCGCATCATCGTCTTCTTCCCCATTTTCAGCCTTTCTACCTTTTTTGGGCCTGGTTTTAATTGCCCTGAATTTCATTGATTTTTCCTGAAGAACAAAAAGGTCATAGACCTCCTCCGGAGTTCTGCCCGTAATTGAAATTGTCCGTCTCGGGGAAGGACGGTAATTGAGAAGGTTATTCCGAAGGGATAAATCGAGTAAATTCTGCCTTAGTGTTTCCAGTTCCTTAACTACGTCCACCATAAAAATACCAGGCCCTGTTCAAATAATCAATAAAATATATTTGTGATACAGATAAGAATACAGAATATTTACTAATAAATTTTACCATGTT
>Ga0208695_1001828_pt1 | contig 16752 bp, 21 predicted proteins | sample AD_UKC111_MetaG_FD_184449 | JGI IMG/M metagenome (GOLD analysis project Ga0208695, IMG submission 184449) | Active sludge microbial communities of municipal wastewater-treating anaerobic digesters from Hong Kong - AD_UKC111_MetaG (SPAdes)... | ecosystem: Engineered > Bioreactor > Anaerobic >... | reverse complement strand
TTCGACTATGTGTATAAGTATGTTTTTAGTACTAAGAGGGTAGACTAAAAGCTTGAAAAAGAGTAATATAAAATTAGGTTAAATAGATCTATAATACATTTTCGATGTCAGAAAAGCGTTTTTTGAAGGTTCGTTTTTCCTGGCTTCTATTTTTTCCCTTCGTCTTTTTCGCGTGTTTCGCTGGAAAATGTAATCTGCTACCCATTTTTCAAGCCCGGTGTCATGCCTGAGTTCACTTGCACCAACGTAAAAAAATTCTTCTACCCGCCTGCAGCAGGCCCAAATCAAATCTGCTGTGTGTTCATCCAATCCGTCCGACAATTTCAAAGCTTCTTCGAATGTCTTCCCGCTGTAATATGCTTTCACTACTGCGCTTTTACTCCCCTTGTCGCCTTTTTTTCTTCCCGGTTTCATATTATCCCCCGAAATAATTTAAATTGAGAGTGTTATTTTTTCACTCTCTTAACTGTTTTCTTCTTTGGCGACAATTTCGAAGCAGGTTTTTTAGTTGTTTTCCGTTTTGTTGATCCAACACCGAAGAAACTTTCCATGTCACCAAGTACATTCTTACGGACTCTATAAGCTTTCTTGTACTTCTTCGCCCGCGTTTCAGCTTCAAGCCTTTTCTGTTTCTTCCTCCTACCGGTTACAATCGGCGGTGTTTTTCTTGGAGGTATGACTCTCGAAGAGCTTGAACTGCCCCCCGTTGATCTGCTGGAATATTTAGAGCTTGACACAGAAGACCGACTTGCGGAAGTTGTTTTGCTAACGCTTGGTTTACTCTTTGAAACGCTTGTTTTACTTGCGGCCATGCTTGGACTCGTCGGTTTACTCTTTGAAACGCTTGTTTTACTTGCGGCCATGCTTGGACTCGTCGGTTTACTTCTTGGTGAAGGCTTTGATACTTTGGAAACTGATTTCGAAGGCTTTGAAGCGGTCATTGATGTCGATCTAGAAGTGCCTATTGAAGTCTTCGAGGCACTCCTAGACATCTTCGAAACACTTGAACCAACCACAGAAGCTTTCGACGTCTTTGATATTGCCGAAAGCATGGATAAAGAATTAAGGCTCTTTTGGGAGAATCCTAGACTCTTGCTTCCGCTCGCGAAGATTAATTCTTTTTCAGTCGCCCCTTTTACTGCTTTGCTTTTTGAAGTCATTAATTTAATCTGTGCCTCCGTCGGGATCTTTCCGGTTTTAACTATGTGGTTAATAATCGGAGATTCGAGTATTTCAGGGTGTTTTTTTGCTGCAATCCTGGAATACTGAATAATCTCTTTCGATATCCCAACACCATTTTTAACTTCATAAGCCGTACCCATCTCTATTAAGTCGCGGACGTCTTTTACCCTGCCTGAGTTCATGGGTCCGAATTTCCCGTCTTTTAAGACGTTACCCCCTGCAAACTTCCTTGCTGCCTGTTCCTGTAGCTTCATTGCTTTGGTTCCACCTATACCGAACTTTCCACCTATCCGGATAGACTTTTTGTTTTTGAACCCGTAAGCAATCCCATCTTGAAGCCTGTATCCTGCCTCCGAGTTGTACGCTTCACTTAGGCCCTTCTTGGAGTTCGGGAATACTTCAATTCCTTTTACCCACTTCCCATTTATTTTAAATTTGACTTTGGGAGAACCTTCATTACCAGTTATCCGGTAATCTATGTTTTCCTTAAACCCTTTCTGATTCGCACGTTTCCGGAATTGTGAAACGAAGGATTTTACATTTGAAACAGATATTTCAATGTCCTTTGGGGATCTTGTTAAAAACCCATCCATTTGCAATTTCTGGGGCACAGAGCCATACACCTGAATACCTCTGGTCCTAAGAAGCCCGCTGTACTTTGTGATTGTATCTTTAACAATTGGCTTCATGCTGTCAGGGATATGTTCAGACAGGATTTCAAGCTGTTTTGGCTTCGTCACTGGTTTTTTCTGCTTATATACAACGTCTGCAATCTTTTTACCAGACTTGTAATATACCTGCTCGGGTTTATCCAGTTGCTTCAGCGTTGCTTCGAATACCTTAGTATCCGTTTTTGTAAACGCCTGAACTTGTTTACCTTCAAGTGACTTAATAGGCACTCCCGCGGCCCCTCTCTGAAGTCGCTTAGTTGACTTTGAATACGAAATTACCGGATTACCTCTAACAGTGAGCGCATAACCGGTTTTAATATCCTTAACTGCGGCTGCTTCTCCTGCCGAGACTTCCTGAAGCTTCGTTGGTTTAATACTAACTGGACTTTTAGCGTTCTTTAAAGCCTTTCCCCCGACCGACCCGATTAGAAGCATCGCGGCGGCATTAGAAAGCGTTTGAAGTGCTTCAAAGTCCCTTAATCCACCTGGCTTTCTAACTCGATTTGCTGCACCGAGTACCACAAAGGGAAACTCAACAGTACCCTGAACGAATGCTTTCGCCTGTGGAATCAGCGATTTGCCTTTTGTCTGGATTCCATAATCTGCTGCAGATAATAGACCTGCTGGAATTCCTTCCACTACTTGGAGTGTGTTTTCTCCGAGCTCTAGATAAGGGTGTTTTTCGTCATTCACAAGCTTTTCAGTGTAATTCTGCAGGTCAGTAATGGCTTTTACCGGTTTCTGTGACCATGTAAGCTGTTTTCGGTTTATCGCCTGCTCAAAGTCACGGTTCCATTTCCGTGTATTGGCTTCCGAAGTTGCTTTCAGGCTGTCAATGTCCCTGGTAGCTCGGTATAAATCCGCAAGCGCACCTTTTATTTTGCTGTCACCTGCGAACTTATTTAGCTCGTCGTCGATTGCCTTTTGTTCTAAACGCTTTTGGTATTCATTCCAGCGTTTATCTTTTTCTTCTTTTGTACTTAACGTCTGGTACTTTTTAAGCGGTCCTTCTGATTCGATCTGAACCTTACCAGACATTATATCCAGTATTTTCTTATTACTGTATCCAGTTGTTTTTTTGTACGCATGTATGTCTCTGTCAAATGCTTTAAAATCGGCAATTAAAGCGGCTCTCGCTTCTTTAGTAGGCGTTGCCTGTATAATGAAGTTTCTTGCCTGGATAATCTTGTTTTTCTGCCAAGCGTTTGTACCGTCTGTTATAGGCAGATTTGCGTAGTAGTTGAGCTTTCCTACCTTATGCGCATGCTTTGTGGAGAGAAACGAACTCGCGGCAGCGGAAACTTTGTTTTTCAGGTCACTTGACATTGATAATTGTTTCCCAGTTCTCTGCCTGTATTCGTATGCCTTTTTAATATAAGCATCCGAGAACACTTTTTTGTTAGTGGCCTGCCCGTAAGCATCTGTCTGATATCTAACCCCTTTAATACCCACTGCGTGACTTTTACCTTTACCAAACTGTATTTGTGGTATTTCATTACCTGCTTTGTCAAGCACAGGATTAACAGGCGTGTATCGGTTATTTGTGGATTTCTGATTATTCCGATTTACGTAAGCAAGCACCTTTTGTGTGCTTTGGGATTGCCCCGTCTTGCCTGCTTTTAGCCTCGCTTTATACTCTTCAAGCCGTTTCTCTCTCTGTGCGTCCGTTAGCTTGGTATAATAAGATTTCACACCACTCGAATATGTTTTTACTTCGTTTTGTGCCGCTGCTCGTTTTTCCTGTGCTTCATGGTAAGACGTTGTACCCCGATCAGAGGCACTCTTACCAGTCGTCTGCCTATATTGAGGGGAATACACAGAGACTTTTTTACCACTTATAGAAGTCCCGTTCCGCCCCTTTATCGTCGCTTTTCCAGTTGCCATAACACAACCCCCTTAAGCTTTTGCTACGGTCACTCTTGCGGTCGGTGCATTGCGCTTAACTGACCTGTACGCTCTCGCCTTGTCGGCTGCCTTGCATCCTATTCTAAACTTTACACCAAACTTAAACCCATTTCCGACTTTACTAACAGGCGAAGCGGTAACACCGGATATTGCAGAAACTTTCTTTTTATAGGCTTCTGCAATTGTTTTTGTCCTGAATGGACCGTAAGAAAAAGCCGCAGTAATGATATAATCAAATTTTGTTGACCTCTTTTGTACCATTTAAACCACCCCTTAAAGACTGTTTGCAAACGCCCTCATTTCCTCGACGTCTTCTCGTTTTCTTCTTCCTCTTCTTCCTCTTCTGTTTCCTCTTCTTCCTCTTCTGTTTCCTCTTCTTCGTTTTCTTCTTCCGCTTCCGTTTCTTCTTCCTCTTCCTCATCATCCACGAATATTTCAACGTCTACAATCTGTACTAAATGCGCGATTGCAATCTCGTCACTAAAACCTGTTTCCGTAAGCCTTTCGAAAATCTGGTTTTCTTCTTCAGTTAACACAATTTCCATTTCTTTTCACACTCCCTTTAATCATTAGCTGAAACATACACTTCAAATTCTTTCTTACCGTTAATTGCCTCAACTGCTTCTGTTTTTGCAATTCCGTTGTCGAGCATTGCCGAGTATTCTTCGTACTCTTTTTCACTCATTACAAGAAACACGTTACCGCTTCCTGATTACAATACAATCGCCTTCAAGTGACTGCTCAAGCTCGTCACCGTCTGCAATTCCAAGCTGTTCAGCAATTTCCTTTGGTATCTCGATTTCACACACGTTTAGAACCTCCGGATAATTATCGCATTGCCTCTAAGCTCCTGCACTATCTTACTACCGGGTTTTACGCCGATTTTCCTACAGAAATCCTTATTTAGCGACGTTGTAAACGACCCGCTACCGGTCTGCCCTATTTTATAGCACCCCACTTAAACACCCCGTCTTATATTGTCCGTATGATGTCCGACTGTATTTTGTTAAAAAAAAGGGAGATTGCTCCCCCATTTAGTTATTGCCACGCATTCCAAGCAGGGACTTAATCACAATTGTCAGAAGTGCGACAATTACAACGATTCCCATTACACTTGTACCGTTTGTCCACACGTCTGCACCGGTAGTTGCACCTGCGAAGTCACCGCTTTCGTTAACGGGAAGGGCGGTCGAAACCTGTTCGCCAATCCCGGGGCCCAAATACAGTATAACGACTAAAGTAAGCAGCCCAATACCAAACCCAACAAGTTTCTGAATTGCATCACTTTCACTAGCCATATTATTTTCACCACTCCTATTTTTATATTTTTATGTCTATATAAATATACTTTTTCTGTTATACTTATATTAGCGTTCAAACTGTATATACTTATGGGTGTTAAAAACGGTATCGGAAGAAGGTAAGAATTTAAAAATATGATTTTTTAGAGGAGTTAATCTCTGTTATTGCCTCAACTCAAAAAGCTTTTTACTTGTTTTCCCTGAACCAGCTTCTAAGGTCTACCGTTTCTGGTTCTTCGCTTTGATCTTGCTTTTCTTCTTCTATTTCCTTTTCTAGCAAATTATAGTAATTCATTTCTTATTCAACCGCTAAATGCACCGATTTAGGACGTGCAAACCTGAAATCCAAATAATTATGTTTCGAGTAGGGCTCAACCCTGGCACTAAACGCCACGATATCGCCATACATTAGGTTTAATTTTCTAAAGCATCCGAGTGCATCAAACCAACAATGAGACGCAACCAATCGGTTCTGCGTGTCTCTTACGTCAATTAAGAGGACTGTCTGAATATAACCTTTGCTTGTTGGTCTTATTCCGGTCCTTACGAATTTTCCTTTATACCTTCCCCTTTTTCCAAGCTGGTCTATAAGCATCGCTCTCATATTTCCCCCATAAAACATTTTAAAGACTACGTTCTTCAATCTGTTTTATCATATCCAACAGAATAAACCTATGACACGATTTACCCTGCTTTGGTCCTTCGTGGCATACGAGAAAGATCTCGTTTGTTTTTGATTTTTCAATCAATTCTCTCAGTGTCTTCTGTGCATTTTCTGACTTTTTTATCTCTTCGATGAATCGCTCAGTGAATTGGTCCCATGTAATGAGTTTTTTATATTGATCCATGTGCAATCTTTCGCTCGGGGCCAATTCGATTAACTGGCTTGTCAATAATTCCATTTGCCTTTCTTTGCTCTGCCACCTGCTTAAACGCCTGCTGACTGCATAAATTAAAGCGTCCGGGTGTTCTTTCCTCGTTTTTTCAAGTACTGCAAAATATGCCTGCTTTATTTCCATTTATACCACCAATATTTTTTTGGAAAAGTTTTCCATAATCATTTTAATTCAATTATTTTCTTTTCACTAAACCAGAGTTTCATTCCCGCAACAGATTGTATACAAGGGACCGGCGAAAAGAACACCTTTGTATCCATTGCTTTAAACAGTTCTATTGTGTCCTGCTTCGGTTTTTCTGCAATGAATAAGATATTTTTTATGTTTCCTTCAGTTGCATGGAATTGAAATGTGTTTTCTACCTGGATCGCAGCTTCACAACCCTGCAAGAGCTCATAACCTTTTGTTCTAAAGTCCTGTCCATTACAAATCATTTCGTTAAAAATCAAAAAGACCTCTCTTCTTGCTTATCATTGGTATATGCCTCACCTGACGCTGGTATCCGCCAGTTACATGGTCCCTCACATAAACAGGATGTTTTTCATTATTCACCTGCCTTTTATTCATTAACTGCGCTTCCACGTTGTCACATGTTGCGAATACCTGGACCATTACATCGTTTTGTATTGCAGTTCTAAGGTCTTCAGGCGTGTATTCCTGTATATCCCACTGATTAAACTTAACGGCTCCAAATATCCCCATATGGTACTTTATAATTTCCTTTTCACGGTTAGTAAGTTGTAAACCGATGTCCTCAATAATCTTCAACGACAACAACGCATGATGTTTTTTAGCTGCATGGTTTTCGTTAATCGTGTATTTTACACCCGATATTCTGTATAAACCAATTTTACACAGATCGTGAAGCAACCCACACAATATCACCGAATCGGAAGGTAAACGCTTTTCAAACAGCTTATTCTGAGCTTCAAACAGCTTGTAAACGTTAAGGCTGTGCTCACACAGTCCGCCTGGATAATTGCCGTGATATTTCGTACTTGCTGGGGACGTGAAAAACTCACTGTTTCCGAGAAAATTAATCATTTCCGGAATTCCCGGTCTGTTAATTCGAAACAAGAGTTCGGAAAACTCATTTTCGTTCTTTTCAAGGTCACATGCGAAAAGCATTTTATCGCTTGGGGGATTTGCAATCATGGTTTTATTCCTCCTTATTTTCTTTCTTCTGTCTCCGGACGAAGACTCTTACGTCCTCACCGACTCGTGTACGGTCCACATAGACAGTACCATTGTCTTTGATTACAGGATGTTCGCCTTTGTTCTGTCCTCTTGCCTGAGTTACAGGCGCCCACACACCAAGGTCCAATGAGACCATTTCACCACTGTATGTATTTTCTGGCATTGTCCAACCGCCTAGGGCATAAGCTAAGTGCTTATTCCTAATACTATATTAGTTTTCTTTCTATTTATACTTATCGTCTTTGTTTATAATTTTGTTGTCTTCTGAGAAAATTAAAAAAAAAATAAATAGTTAAATTATCTCTGTAAATATTTACAGTACTGCATTTTATCCGTGTAATAAACCGGATTGGTGAACCTGATTTTTAAAGCACATTTCTGATCTGGCTTGCAGCCTTCTATACTGGTCAAATCCAAGTGAGGATAACCCGGTCCTTCTTTTCTTAATGTCCTGCAGCTTGGGCAGTGAATCTTTCTGAAACAAGATTCGAATACATTGGATTGCGCTGCAGCAGCGTGCCACTTGTTAGCAAGTCCGTACCAGATTTGCTTGGCTTGGTCTTCTTCGACGCCGACTTGACCAAGGAAGGCAGCAAGCACTCCCAGTGCTCTCGTTGCACCTGCTCCACACTCGGTCAGTGAAAGGATTTTTCTTATACATGGCGGATATTCTGCAACGTTTACGAATGGGATTTCTGATATAAGCAGATCACCGCTAGTAAACGTTTTTCGTTTCTGAGCTACTTCTTTCTGGGTTTCAATATACGGAGTCAAGAAATCAAGGAAGCCATTATCAGTATCAAAGGTTGTATACCATGACTTCCCACTTTCGAGGACTTCATCCGATAACGGAAACCTTGCACTTTCGAAGTCAATCTTTATATTATCCGGGTTAATCGGGATTACTGCATAGGGATGTTTTTTATGGATACTGAAGATTGACTTAAACACCCGCTTGGCTCCGTTTATTGCGTCTGCCTTCGCGTATAATGCTTTATCCGGGTAAACTGCTTTAAACTCATTCTGCCAGTCTGCAATTACACGGTTAAGCGCGTCTTTCAGCATGTCGGTTTTTGCTGCGCGTTCATCACTTGACATGTTATCGTAATCGGTAAACCATGATTCGAATACAGAATGATGCACCATTACATAGATTCCACCGCCCGAGTAAAGACAGTGAATCGAGTTAGGGCAAATCTCTTTAAGTTTTCCTACAAAGAAGCTTGCCATTGCTTCGACTGACTCTTTAACGGCTGGTTCGTGGATGTTTGCACCGTGTCCATTTTCGAGGTCTATCGTGTCTATGTCTATTCCGAAAGTGTAAGCACGGACAGCTGACTTGCTGGCTTCTTTTCCTTCGGCTTTGTCCTCTTTGGTCGTGTAAACACGGTTAAAGGCTTCTGAATCGAAGTATGAAAGTGTATAATGAAGGGTTCTATACTGCCCTACCATCTTTCTATATCTGGCTTCAATTGCGTTGTTGGCGATCAGCTGGCGGTTGGCTTTAGAGTACCAGCCTGTTTTATCACCAACAAACCATCTGGATAAACCGTTAATGTTTGAACACCTTAAGATTGTCTGCATTACAGTTTTGTTCCTATAGTGTGCAGATGTTTCTGCTGTTGCTGTCTTCTCTTCCATTATGAACATACCCCCGGAATTGGATAATTGTGGTTTGGATCAGTGATTACAAACAGGTTCTTCTTTGTTCGTGTCAGTGCAACATACCAGACATAAGACTCTTCTTCCCTGCCTTTAGCTGTTAGCTGTGCTTTTCTTACCGGAACCGGACTAAAAGCGTCAAGGATTACATTTTGAGCTTCTAAACCTTTGGCTCCGTGAATTGTGAGCACACGCACCTTTATTTGATTTGGTTTTATCTGTGGTATACTGAGTTTTAACGCTCCTTCTATTTTCTCCTTCGTGAAATATCCACGTAGAGTGAGCTTGGAACATGGATTCGATGACTTAAGGGAATTCCAGAAAGACGGTTCGAACATTATAGGACTAAATCTTATTTTTTCATCAATTATGTTTTTTATAATGTTCTCTTTCGTGTCTTCTTTTCCGTACAGTATGTTGCTTTTTGCAGTGTACTGAACAAGGCTTGCATAGTTGCGAGGGGTCAATATTTCCCCGTTTCTTACTTTTATAATCGCGTTGTATAAGTTCATCTCAGGAGATGTCCACCCACAAACACCACTAAACAAGATTCCGAGTTCTGAAAGGACTTTAGACGTTTTCGCGCACTGGTTATTTGTCCTGGCTAAATGCAATACACTTGAATCTTTCCCAAGTCTAGGATAAAAATGATTTCCGAGGAAATCTTTTAAACCTGCGCTTGGTACTCTGATTATTTTACCGTCTTTGTCCTGTGTTTTTATTATAGGCGGTTTGTAAGGTGTCCTTCCAGTGATTAGATCACATGCGATATTCCAAATGTTTCTAGGCAATCTGTGACTTTCGGGTAATACTTCGAGTTTACCAGCTTGAAGGGCGAAATGGACCGGATCGGCTCCATAGAACGGATAGATTGTCTGGAAAGGATCACCTGCATAATACACATCTTCAGCTTCTTTACTCCACATGCTTGAAAGCGCGTACATTGCAGGCGTCATGTCTTGTGCTTCATCATACATCTGGATAGGGCAGTCAGGTACAAGCTGCTCTCGCAATACAAGATTTAACACGTCTGCAAAGTCAATCTTCCCTTTTTCCTGCTTGAATTCGTCGTATGACTCATAGAACGTCCGAAGATCATTTTTAGCGTATCCGGAACATCCGGTGTATTCGATTGGTGCGGAGATATCTTTTAAATTATTCTTTTGCCAACTGTAGAAGCCGAGAAGCGGATCTTCACGGACAGTAAACGAATCTGAAATAAACTGCTTGTCAGGGGATACATGATATCCATATTTTTTATTAAATTCGGCGAAATCATCTTTATTCATTCGGTAGTCTTTTGCTTCGTCTTGCTTGATTAGACCGTGCTTGAAAAGCAGGGAAGTACATTCAGAGTGAAACGTTCTTACATGCTTAAACGAACTAACTGGCTTGCCGGTAACAAGCGCTAAAAGGTTCTTTGTGCTTGTGGCAGTGTCTCTTCGGAATTGCACGAACAATATTTCTTCCGGATTGAAGTCTTTCTTTACATAATTCACGCAAGCTTTTGATAGCGCGCTTGTCTTTCCTGTGCCCGGCGCGCCTAATATTTTTGTAACATTCATCCCATAACCTCCCATAATCCCAAAAACGGAAACAGTCCCTAGCGGCCGTAGTACAAGCATTTTACTAGGGACAAAAAATCACTACCGGTTAATCTATATTTTTGTTTTGTCCGTAGTGTCCGTAGTGTCCGTAGTGTTTTCAAATTTTCGAAATGCTCCCTTATACTATATGACAAATCCACTAATACCGTTTTTTTATCCGGTTTTCCGTGTGTTTTTCGGTATCAGTAAACCTCATCCGTATCTAAACAATGCTGTTCAACGTCCGTAATTGTACTACGGACACCCCGCCCGCCGCCGTTTCCTCTAAGCTCATCAATCGGTCCGCACCTGAACCACCACGCATCCGGTCGCTTTGTGCCTATCCGAATCTTGTGGTTTTTCTCTCTCTTGAGGTTCCGTTTTATCAGTGCTTTCCCGAAATTCCCGATTGGTGTTGTAATGTTTTTCGCTTTCATCAGTGCAGCCATTTGCCCGGTTTTTATGCAGTAATAATCATTCCCTTCAGCACTTGTCTTTAACATACACTCAACGTTTTTCGTCGTGTCGTTCCATGCTTCTTTATCTTCCGTTACATCGAAGCTCGCTAAAGCGGATAGTATGATATCGCATTCAATCCATTCAGTGCACTCGTCCGGCTCCACGTATTCGTCAACCCGTTCTTCAAGCCATGTCTGGAATTTTATCCACCTTGGCTTCTCGTTTTTTTCCGGTTTCTTTGTAAGCTCGTACGGCAACCACAGCCCAAACGCCGATTTAAACAGGTGTGCGTATTCAGTTGGTCCTGCCATCAATTTTCTATTACCAATTTCAATCGTCTTTGTCTTTTCAAATATTTCGTGTGTTATCTTCCATTTTGCCCCGTCTTCCGCACACATACCGCTTACTTTTGCAATATGTTTTATAGACTCGTAAAACGCATCAAGTGACAGATCAGCTGTTTCAGTGTCATCAATCTCTTTTTTTGCTTTTTTGTATTCGGCGAGTTCTGCCCTGAGTTTAGCAAGTTCTGCCGCTAATGTAGTATCGTTATTTTCATTTGCCATGTTATTAATCCCTCCAACGGAGGCGAATCGCAAGCGTAAAACAGTATCAAACCGATAGTTTAATATACGGTAAGTTCCATATATTATAACTAAGGGGAAATTACTGTTATCGGCTGTGTTCACCCGCAGCATATTTATTTCCCTCATTTGCTCGGACTGTTACAGCAGTTCGAGCCCGAGGGGTCATTCTGTTCTGTTTTATAACCTCTTTAGATTGTTGGCTCATTTGTTTTCACGTCTTCAAATAGCTCGCTTAGTATGTCAGATACAAAAGCGCTTCTCGGTATCCTTCCTCTGACTGACTCCAGTTTTGTGAAGGTCTCGTTGTCAATGTATGCTATTACTGGGTGTAGTCCGCCCGGTGTAGTCCTTGGTCTACCTTGTGTATTCATTTTCTATCATCTCCATAATTTGTTTAACTCTAATAATATATACGCATGCAAACTATTTAAAACTTTCGATAGTTAGACAGCCTCAGCTAAACACACTCAACCCCTATAAGAAAAAGGATTGAATGTATGTGAACTACCGCCGAGCTAAAGACTCGGCGGCTTCCTGATAAATAGTTAACCTTTTTTGCTTATAGAAGATACTTCCGTTAGATACCGTAACCTGATTTTATACGATACGATGTGATTATCCGGTAAAATGTCTCTGGAATTGTCACACCCTGTTTTTTTTTGAGCGTGGCAATAACAAAGTTCCCGCTTTCCAGCAAAAAAAAGAAAAAGAATTAAACGAGTCGCCGCATTTAATGAAATATCGTATAATATCCGATAAATTAAGACCCCATAAGCTTTTCAATCTGTTTGTTGCCTTCCGTATCTGAAATCTCACCGGTATCCATTTTAAACCCGATTCTTAGGATTTCCTTTTGCAGTTCCGCTTCTTTTTTTGTGATTAATCCAGATCGAAGGGATAGGAAGGTATCCAGAATCTAAAAGCAGGGTATCTAAGAAATTGCTTGTAATTGCCCCTGAGAACGACGGAGAAGCCCTACAAGAAGAGAACGTAAAAAGATAGAGTAATTCTACCGCCTGGAAAAGAACCATTTGAAAGATGTCATGGGAGAAGTCACGGCTTTGTTTTTGGAGTTGGTATCATGGCGATAAACAAGCCGTGACATGGGAAAGCGCAAAGGGAGAGAACACAGAGACCTTTGCGCGATGAAACAATTTATCACGATTACTCAGGGCAGGGAGAAGCATAGACCCCGCCCGCTTTTGTTTGGACAGATAAGATGGATAAAAACGTTTTTTTGATTCATAGGTGTGATAGGTGTTAATCCGGTTATAGATCCGGCAACTGTGTACAATATATTATACGCTTTAAAACTATTTAACACTGTCGATTAATGGAAGTACTGTTAAAAAGTAAAGGCACTGTTGTATTACTACAGTACTGTTGTTTTGTCGTCGTTGTCGATGATTCCACGCGCTATAATTTTAGTTAGATTACAGGAAGTAAACCGTTTTTCAATTTACCGTTATTGATTTGTATATTTTAGAGCTTTCCCAACTGTTCCCACATCACAGCCAAGCTTTTCGGCAATCTTCCTCTGTGATAGCTTAGGGTCACTGAGTCTTATCTGCTTGACTTCTTCAGAGATTTGCTGATACTTTGGAATTACCTTAACCTTCTTCTCTGTCTTCTGTTCAGAAGCCTCTGTGACCGTGTCTAAGCAGTCCTGTGTCATTCTCTTTCTAATCTCTGTCCTCCTGCGGTTATACTCCTCGTGTAAAGGACCTTCTACTAGTTTAAATGCACACCTGGTATATTTAACCCCATTCTCACAGATGAACGGGAAAATTGTCTTGTGTGCTTTGTATATCTCCCGGACCTCTGAGAGTTTGCCTATTGATATATTCTTGTGAAATATCTGTGTTGTCATTTCAATTTGATAGTGTGCAAGCTTACGAGGAACTTTATCAATCAAAAAATCATCTGGCATGGTTAGAATAACCAATGTGTTTGAATCTCTGAACGTTTGTATTATCTTGTTAAACGCTTTGTTCACAACGTTTTGGTAATCCCTGGCACCATAAGAAGCCCCTATATCGTCAAGAATGAAGATGTTAAACCTTCTCTTGTCTACGTTTTTGACTATTGGAATAATGGTGTCTAATTCCATAATTGCACAATTGTCTATTGTGAAATAGTCCTCAGGCTTACCTCCAAGCTTGTGAGCAATCCACTTTGCTGTTTCAGTCGCAATATACAAAGCTGCGTTAGACTTCCCCATACCCTGCTTTCCGACTATGTTTAAAATTGCGTTCTGGTTGTGCCGACTAGTGATCCTGGAGCCGAATAGCTCCCCTATAGTAAGCCTGTGTTTATCCTTGTTGATGTAAAGCTTCTTAACCTCCCTTAACGGGTCCACTTGTTCGGAGTGTGCAATTCCAGTGTGTTTCTGAAGCTCTGTAAAGTCCCTGCAGGAAAATTCGCATTTATCACACTTCCAGCTTTTTTCCTCCTGCAGTTTCAGGATTCTTTTTAAAATTGGATTGTCTGTGTTAATCTCGGTAATTGCCTCGCTCACATCATCACCGCCAACTGTGTTTCAAAGCCGTAATACCTGTCAAAGTATGTTATCAGTTCACCGAAGATCTTTTTATTCGTTTCTATGCGTGCGTCCTGCCTTCCCGACGTGCTCATTTCACTAACACTCGTGTGCTCTTCTTTCGCTTCTCTGCGTTTTTCAATCTCGTATAACGCTTTTTTAGCCTCTCTCATGTCTTCCCTGTCTTGCGGGTCAATCATTCTATTTATTAAAATATCTACATAATAATCCAGCTTCCATGCGAGTACATCTTTATTATAATCATCTGCAGCACTGTTGATTTTATAAAAAATATTCGCAAGTGATTTAATGTAATCGTCCTTTGCGTCGTACTCTGGCCCCCCCACATTAATCATATCTTCGTATTGTTCTGGCATCCTTTTTCCTCCTTTCATCGGTTTCTATTGCTGTTTCCAAATCTGCAAAAACTTCTTCGTAGTCTTCTGCTTCGTTCCATCCGATTTCGTAGTATCCATCTTTCGCAATTATCCACGGCACTTTAAACCCCTCCACTAATCGCAACAAGGATTAAACTTCCACTAATTGCCAGTACCCAAAACGCTGTTTTCACAATTTCACGTCCGACGTATTCGATTAGTCTGTTCATTATTTCACTGTCCTATTCACATAATCCCAATACCCGTGCTCTTTAAGCCTACGTATTATTGTGGACCTTCTGGCACCTGTCATTTCTTCCAGTTTCTCCCATGTTGGCTTATCTGGATCACTTGCAGGCAATAACCGGAGTTTCCGGATCAGTTTTATATCAATCTTAAATTCTTTAGGGGGCTGCCCGAACTTCCCGCCATTGGCCTTATACGCTTCTCTGCCTCTGGTTGTATTCTCTAGGATTTCGTCCCTTTCCATTTGTGCCAATTCCGCCATGATCGCCATAATTGACTTTCCGAATGGCTGTCCGGTATCAATCCCATTTTCCACAAACTTAATTGTTATTCCCATCTCTTCCAGTTCGATCTGTGCCTTTAACATGTCATTTCGGTTTCTGCCGAATCGGTTAACTCTCCTGCAGTACACCCTGGTAAATTTCCCTTCCCTCGCGTCTGCAAGCATCTGGTTAAAGCTTGTCATGTATTTTGAGTCTTTACCGGATACATACTGGTCTATGTACTCGTTTGTAATTGCCATCCCCTCGCGCTCTGCGTCTGCCCTGCAGATCTTCAAAGACTCTTCAAGGGACTGGTGCATGTCGTTCTCTGTCTTTACGTGTTTTGTCGGGCTCACTCTTGCGTAAATCGCACACCGTTTATCATTCACTTCTTAACCTCCGTTTAACTAATTAGCAATTCGGTGTATATAATACTATATACGCTTTGAAAGTATATATAACTTTTTGTTAACAGTTTAATGTAACAATGTTTCATATGATAGGATTAAGAGAAACATTAAAGGATTTACATTAAGAAGTATATACTTTAGTGTATGTAATCAAAAACAGTTTAATGTGATATTAGAATTACCTCATTTACTAAGCCATCTTAAAGCCATACAAGACGTTAGAAATGAAGGGTTAGAGTGTTTAACCTTTTTACTATTTGCGTTGAATGTAGAGCCTCTCCGTAAGTCCTGAGAGGCATTAGAGGAAAAAGAATTAGAAAATGAGGTAAAAATAGAAGCTTTGAAATCGCCGCCACAAAACGCGTGTTCAGTTTTCCCACTTGTCAACAGGTCAAAAACCAAAACGCTATCAGGAGACATTTACACTCTTTTTTAAAATCGTTGCCGGAAGGCTTCGACTATGTGTATAAGTATGTTTTTAGTACTAAGAGGGTAGACTAAAAGCTTGAAAAAGAGTAATATAAAATTAGGTTAAATAGATCTATAATACATTTTCGATGTCAGAAAAGCGTTTTTTGAATACTTTTCATATGGGAAACAATCTAAAAGAGGGGAAATTGGTAAATCCATTTAAATCCCCTCCGCGTCGTATCCTCTGTCTTCGAGCATGTCTATGTCTTCTGATTCTTCCGGCTGCGCACCCGTGTTACACCCACCTGCAAGCAATATGTTAAGTGCTTCATCGACTGTAACAACGCGAGCGCCTATATCCTCCTCATTTTGTGGGACAATTCCGGACTTCCAACCCCTGGTTTTTAAGAACCCTGTGAACGTTTTTATCAGGGTTTTTGTTTTATCCGCGTGTTCGGGATAATGCACGAGGAAATCGTCCGTAAATGTTGCATCATTCTCGACAATGCTGTGGTACTTTTCAACTGCAAACCTGCAAATGTCTTGTTTTAGCTGACTGTACGAAACAACAACTTCGTCATTTTCTTGGTTTTTGACCGATTCACTGGATTCTGGACAGAGTTTGGACAGTGTTTTTTCATCGTTTTTTCCTGATCGGTCGACTGAGCATATGTCTTGGCGGACAATATTTAACTGCTCACCGGAGCTTACAACATTTTGCGCGCCGCGCATATCATAAGTATTCTTTTCTATACACACCTGCGCCAATTTTTCAGACCCGCGATAAGTAGTAAAAATATTGTCCATAGGGGGGGTAATACTACCTCCCGCTTCCGAAAAACCCGAGATTAAACCCTGTCCAAACTCTGTCCAAACTTCTGTTTTGATGAGGTTTTTCCAATAAGGTTCTTCGGTTTTCTTCTTGTAACCATCGTTTAGAGTGTACTACTAAGCCATCTTAAAGCCATACAAGACGTTAGAAATGAAGGGTTAGAGTGTTTAACCTTTTTACTATTTGCGTTGAATGTAGAGCCTCTCCGTAAGTCCTGAGAGGCATTAG